>Ga0180008_1001512_pt1 | contig 14488 bp, 9 predicted proteins | sample MM_PW_MetaG_FD_121121 | JGI IMG/M metagenome (GOLD analysis project Ga0180008, IMG submission 121121) | Groundwater microbial communities from the Aspo Hard Rock Laboratory (HRL) deep subsurface site, Sweden - MM_PW_MetaG | ecosystem: Environmental > Aquatic > Deep subsurface > Groundwater... | reverse complement strand
GGCTGGGGGAAAAAGGTCCACCAGTAGTCGCCGCCGCAGCGGTCCTGCACGTCGGCCTGAAAGGTGATCGGTGTGCTTTTATTGCGGCCGACACCCTGTTCACTGGACCAGAGCGGAAAACGCCTGCCGCGCAGGTTGAAGTGGCTGAATTGTTCGCCGCCGCCGTACACGTGCTCGCCGGCTGCAGCCGGCAGGCGGAACCACCAGCGGTTAGCCGGGCGGGAGTCTGCTGCAGCAACCATCTGCAGGTGAAGCCGGCCGTCGGACTCGCTGACGCTTAGAGTAAGGGTATGGCCGGCGGGACTGGTCAGTTGTACGGAGAAACTTGTGTCCGGTGGCAGCTGTAACAGTGTGCTGGCTGAAGCTGCCGCTGGTGCTTGTGTTGGGTCCGGATATGACAGCCGTTCCAGCGGAATGCGCTCAATCAGCTGATCCTGGATGTCAAAGTTGCCGCGGTACATGTCTATTTTTTCTCTGCCAGTACCGGCATAGACAAAAGGCTGTTGCGGGCTATGGCTGATGAGTAGGTTTTCATTGAGCGCGATTGAAAAAGAATCGGTGTCACGATTGATATGCAACATGGATGGTCCTTTGTTACAGGTGCTGAAAATCCGCCGGATGTACATCCGGCGGATAGATAAAGCGGTTCCGCTGATTTGTCAGCAGATCGTCCGTACAATACAATAAGGCATTACTCAGCCTTTTACACCACCGGCGGAAACTCCGCGTATCAGGAATTTCTGCATTGCCAGGGTAAAGATGAACACCGGCGTAAGCATGACTGTACTGGCCGCACACATCTGTCCCCAGGTAAGTGTATCGCCGCCGATCATGCTGCTGATGGCGATAGGTGCAGTACGGGCGTTTACCCCGGTAAGAATAAGTGCGTACAGGAATTCATTCCAGCTGTTAATGAAGGCAAATACGGCTGCCACCACCAGGCCGGGAGCGGCCAGCGGCAGGAACACCAGCCGGAATATCATCCAGCGGTTACAACCGTCCACCATGGCGGCTTCCTCGTAGGCTTTGTCGACCGCCACAAAAAACGGTATCAGCATCCAGATAACATAGGGTACGTTAAAGCTGGAATGCGCCAGCGTAATGCCGAAAATGGTGTCGCGGATACCGATGCCGCGGAACATCAGATACAGGGCCACTACCAGCGACATTTGCGGCAGCATGCGGAAAACCAGAAAACTGTAGGCAAGGGCATTGCGGCCGCGGAAGCGGAAGCGCGAAATACCGTAGGCTGCCATTGAGCCGACGCCGACCGAAACTCCGGTGGACAGTAAGGCCACCAGCATCGAATTGAACAGCGCTTTTATAAAACCTTTGTTGGCCATGACCATTTCATAACTGCGCAAGGTAAGTTGCTTGAGATTAAAATCCTGACCGGACAGGATTACAATATCCCGGCGGAAACCGTTGAGCAGGGTAATGAAAATCGGGTACAGCTCCAGAGCCAGTATTGCGAAGGCAAACACCGCAATTGCAGCAGTAATAATTTTTTTTCGCCTGGACAGTGTTAATATCATTGTCCACCTCCGCGTTCTTCGAGTTGTTCAAGGCTCATATTCTTGCGCACCAGTGTTATTGCAAAGACTATTGAAATGATGAGCAGGAAGATGGCCATGGCACTGGATAGGCCCACTTTCATGTGGCCGAAGGCAATGCGGTGGGTGTACAAACTGAATAAGGTTGTAGCCATACCCGGGCCGCCTTCGGTCATCACATACACCTCGCTAAAAATACGCAGGGCATCAATAATGCGCAACAGCAGCGCCGTAAGGATGGTCGGATACAGTAGAGGCAGTATAATCTTGAACAGGCGTTTGGAAAAGTTTGCTCCATCGATTTCGGCCGCTTCCAGCAGTTCGGTCGGGATGCCAGCCAAACCGGCGTACAGCAGCATAAAGACGAAGGGCCACATGCGCCAGATATCTTGCATGATGATGGCGGCATAGGCGGTTCCAGCATTAGCCAGCCAGGTAATTTCCGGCAGTCCGATGTTGACCAGCAGGTTGTTCAGTGCACCATAGCGTGGCTGCAGCATGAAGCGCCAGGTCATACCGGATACCACCGGCAGAAAAAATACCGGCAGCAGCATCAGCGCACGGATAACCCGGCCGCCGCGGAATTCGCGGTTTAAGAGTAAGGCCGCACCAAGCCCCAGAACCAGTTCCAGCGGAATGGCAATAAAGATAAAGCCAAGCTGCAGGAGGAGGCTGTTCCAGAATCCCGGATCCCGGAACAGTTCTGAATAATTACCCAACCCGACAAAGCTGCGCTCGCCGCCACCGGCCGACAGGGGCCAGTCAAACAGTGAAACTACAAATGAAAACAATATCGGGAAGATTAATACAGCGAATACTATCAGGAGCGCCGGCAGCAAAAAAGGAACGGGGGACCCACGGCCCCCCGCCCTTTGTAAGGCGACAACTCCTGAAGGCTTAGTAGCCTGCCTTCTGGAGGATTTCATTGGTTTCCTTTACAATTGCACGGATGGCGTCACGAGTAGGCATGGCGCCGGTAATGCCCTTGATCCAGTAGTTCTTTACCACATCCTGTACCTGGCCGATTTCCTTGAAGCGCGGCCGGGAGGCAGCAACCTGCATGGAGGCGGCAAGGGCCGGCAGCTGGGGTTTGCTGGCGGTAAAGGCCGGGTTGGTCAGAGATTCGGTGCGGGCCGGAATAGTGTTGGCCTGAACCAGACGGTCGGCTACCGATTTGCTGCTCCACCAGTAGATGAATTCAGCTGCGGCATCCTTGTTCTTGGAAGCAGAAGGAATAGCCAGAGCCCAGGCGCCGGTTACAGCAGCCTGGCCACGCGGACCGGCGGGCGGTGCGGAGTAGGCGATCTTGCCGGCTACCATGGAGGTGTCCGGATTTTCATAAGCGGCAATCTGGGCGGGCCAGATGAACATGGAGAACACGCCCTTGGGATCGGCGGCAAAGGCTGCCTGGCGCTCGACGTGGGCCATGGTTTCGGCACCGGCCGGAGAGATAGCCATCAGCTTTTTGTAGAATTCGATACCTTCTACAGCACGATCTTCATTGAGGACCACTTTGAAGGTGCCGTCAACATAGTCGATAAATTTTGTACCAAAGGATTCCCACATAAAGACGGCTTCGGAAAGAACACCAGCCGGGCCGCCATTGAAGGGGCCGAAACCGGAAGCAATGCCATTAGTATGGAAGAAGGTGCCCATATCAAGCAATTCCTGGAAAGTCTTGGGAATACCAAGATCGTAGCCGTATTTAGCTTTGAACTGCTGTTTGTATTGGGGATTCTCGATGAGGTCCTTGCGGGTCATCCATACATACAGGTTACCGTTGATCGGGATACCAAGCTGCACACCGTTCCAGGTGCCGATGCTGTACATTTTGGGTGTAACTGAGTTGGGATCAGTCTTGGGGTAGAATTTGCCGGCCGGCCAGTTGTTGAAGGGTTCCAGCAGTGATGCAAAAACTGGTACGTTGCCTTCGTCAATACCTACCACGTCATAGTCGGTCGATGTAGCAGTAACAGCAACTGCTGTCTTGGTAAGTACCTGCGGCGGCTGTAGCATTTCGATGTTTACGGTAATACCGGTGGCGGCGGTGAACTCTGGCAGCATGGCCTGCAGAGCCTTCGGGTAGGGATCGTCCCACAGCAGCACGTTAATGGTTCGTGCCGGACCCGGCTGGGCGGCTGCCGGAGCTGCATCAGCTGCCGGAGCAGCGGTCTCTTTGTCACCATTGGCGAATACTGTCATGGACATAGCCAGCAACAGTACGATCAGGAAAACTGAAATCTTGGACTTCATGGTTTTTTCCTTCCTTCCTGGACATGGTTGGGTTGCTCATACGTCAACCCTTCTTAAGGCTCAGCGCTGCCCTGACGGCAGATCGCGGTAGGTAATTCTTCGGCATGGCACAGAAGAAGCCTATAAAACCAAATTACTTACTTACTGAAAATAATACACCACATTGACGAACTGTCAACAGTAAAAATATAAAAATATCAGCATGGTTTTTTGATTTCATTGTAGCTTGGTGCCGGCTGCGTCGTTCAGATCACTCATGTTTGCCTCCTAAAGAAGCTGATACGCCGAATTTTCATTACGATAATTGTTTTTTCGGCAGCATCTTGATACATTGCTACCCGTATAACATGGTACACCAACTATTACATTGCAAGAGGAAGGCAGCCAAACAATGGGTAAAAAGTTTATTTTGCTTATAGTGGTTTTTATGTTCGCATTTATGGCGATTACAGAAGATGATCCGAAAATCTATGTGTCCACCGATCTGGTCGGCGTAGCCATGGGCTCGTATCAGCTTGCTCTGGAAGTGCCAGTCGCTGCTCGGCAGTCGTTGATGCTGCAGGCCTTGTATTTTGACTGGCAGCTGGGCTACATGCCCGAGCTATTTGGCTGGTACATGGGCTTTGTTATGGACCTGGCTTCGGTTTCTTATGCTGACGATACATACTATAATGATCCGGCTTATGAGGACAGTTCCGACGGTTTCATGCAATCATATATTGATATGTTTGATACCATGGAGATTAAATCCTATGGCGGACAGCTTGGTCTGGTAAAATACTCATCGAATGCCGGTTTTTTCCGTCCGTATTCCGCTACCTATCTTGGCTACGGTTTCAGCCGGTTCAGGATGCCGTCCTTAGTTGTCGACGAATATACGACCTTCCCTGAAATTGAAATGGAAATTCATTCAGCTATACTGGCCGGTCGTTTCGGCGGGAAGGCCGTCATCGGTTTTCTGGCGGCCGACCTGTATGTGGAACTGGCTCTAACCGGCATGTATGCCGACTTTGCGAAGCTTATCCGCAGTCTGGGAATGGACGAGATGTTCGCAGAGGCCGGCATGGAGTCACTATTGGCTTTATACATGAGCCCGGTTTCCATTATGCCTTCAATGAATTTTGGTTTGCGTTTTTCCCTGGCCTTGTAAGACGTTTTAACGCACCCAAGGAAAGCCGCCCTGCACCGGGCGGCTTTTTTACACCTGGCGCCATAACTCCAGACTGAGCTTGTTGTTGCGGAAGCCGAAATCCAGCAAGGCTCCCTGAAAAAGACTGCGGTGTGGTGTCAGATGATTAATGGTTTCTATGCGCAGGGGATGTATCGGCTGCCATTGCCGCTGGGTAAGGAAGGTGAATATGCCGAAAGCGTCGGGCAGGGCCGGATCATCCGGATCAACCAAGATATCTAAAACCCGGCCGTTGCGGCGCAGCGCCAGCAGTGTGCGGGTCTGGTCAAACACCAGCCAATTGCTGTCCAGTCTGGTAAGCTTCTGTAACTCGGGATTGTCTGTCCAGTTGTATAGCCCGACCGGGCTGGCCGGATCAGTGGCGCAGCACCAGTACACATTGTTTGTACCGGGGGAGGGCCACGGATTTTGCAGAAGATTCAGTGCTTGTCTGGTGCAGTACTGCGGACCGGGCAAGGCTGGAAAAAAGAGGCCGGAAACCAGTTCGCCGGACAGCTCCATCAGCATCAGGGTTTTGCGCAGCTGTTTCCAGCTGAATATGGCGCGCTCTTTGGCCAGGAGGGGCGGGCACAGAAAACCGTAACGATCCAGCAGTAGTCTGGCTCGTTCGCGGCTGGTTTCCAGTTTGACCAGCTCATCATCGGCTGCTTCGAGCACATTCGGCCAGCGGAACCACATGGACTGCAGGGGCCGGTTTTTTTGCCATTCGCGGAAACTATGGTGGCGCAGGCGGCTGCGGACAGTCTGGCCGCGGGAAGCCGCCGCCGGGATAGCCGCTTCTTTGCTGCGAAAGCTGTTTTGGATGCCCTGCCGAACCGCACTGAAAGAATCCGTGCTGATGGCCCCGGTCCAGCTTTGCTCCCACAGGAAATTGGCGGTATCGGCACTGTTGCCCTGCAGTTTAGTCTGCAGGTCGAAGAAGTCGTATTTTATCAGGGCTGTGGGAAACAGTTGTTCCAGTGCGGGCTTGCTTTTGGTTTGTTCCGGCCAGAGCAGGCTACTGTTCTCGCTAAATAAAAGCGATAGCTTATGCTTGCCGGTGGCGCGCCAGCAGAGTGCCCCTTCGGCCATTGTACTGTCCAGCATGTTTTGGCGGTAATCCCGAATCCGCGTTGGCAGCAGACTCTCTTCCCAGGCTTCGGCCTTGGCCGGCCAGCCTTCCAGCAGGCTGACTGCTTCCAGGACGTCCATCGATGCAGTCAGGCCGCCCAGGCGGGCGCGCAGCCAGGTAAGATCCTGCGGGGTATAGATATTGTTGCTGTATTTCTCTCTGTTGCGACGGAGCCGTAATAGACGTTCAAGGTTTTCGCTGTCGCAGAGTTCCGGCGCGCCAGAGCCTTCGCTGAGCAGGTCGACAATAATCCGGCCGCTTTCCTGCAGGTCCTCAAGGACATTGTCGCTGGCCAGGCAGCCGAGAACTGGATGGTTTTTCAGCCATGCCAGCGGCAGTGGGCCGTAGAAGGCCAGCCACTGTGCCAGGACCTCGATACCTTCTACGGCCGGGGCTGTCGTGCCTGAACGCAGCTGTACTTCCTGGCCGGGCAGAAGGGTGCGGCCGCCGAACTGCACTGAATGGAACGTGACTGGTTCACGATCCGAGGCGGCTGCTGGTACCTTGAGGGCTTCTGCCGTTTGAGCTGCCTGCAACAGCCGCCGGCCCTGGTCTATGCTGCACAGCCAGTTGCGGTTACCGGACCTGGCAAAACAAAGCCGCTGGTCGAGTTCCGGCCACCACTGCTCAAGTATGGTTTCGCTGCCGGCGGCTCGGTTCAAGGTCAGCAACAGTATTTCCAGTTCCTCCGGTTCGGTAATTATTCTATCACGGGTCAGCTGGATGAATTCGGCCGGGCTGCCGGGCTCATAGCCATCAGTGCTGCCCTGCAAACGGGCCTGCAGGGCGGTACTCAGTTCGGCCGGGATGAGGGGGCGCAGTTCGCTGTGCTGCAGGGTGTCGGCCACCGGGTCGCCGGAATAGGCTGCGCCTTGGCTGTTCTCCGGAGCGTCATCTTCATACATGTAGCGGTTGGTCTGTTGCCAGACCATGTCCGCGCCAAAAGGCGAAACGCTTTCGGTTTCCACAGTACTGACGTGAATGGTGCCTGCTTCGACTTCACCCAGCAGTAGCCGCAGGCTTGCCAGGTCGAATTCGTCATTCAGGATACTGCGCCAGGTTTCCAGAAGGATCGGAAAATCCGGCCGCGGTTTTACCGCTTCCCAGAGGCGTTTAGAACGCAGACGGGTCATCCAGAATGGCTGGCGCACGCCAAAGCCGCGTCGTGGCAACAGGATGGCCCGGCCGGCATTCTCGCGGAAGCGTGAGCCGAAAAAGGCCGTAGCCTCCAAACTGTCGCGCAGCAGCTGTTCCAGCGGCCAATCACCAAGCAGGGCGAAAAAACCCTGGCCGTCGAACGGCTGGTCGACCGAAAGATAGATACTGTCGTTGTTGGCAAACACATCGGGTATTTTATTATAACGATGCTGCCAGGCGGCGGCGAAGGCGAAAGCCAGGGGCTGGTTGACTCGCTGGCCCCATAAGGTATGCAGCAGATACTGAAAGAGTCCGTCGCTCTTGCTGTCGGCGGACGGCTGCTGCCTGTTTTTGCCTTCGCGTTCGTTTTCGCCGTGCAGTTGACAGCTTTCGAAAACCAGATGATGCCGGTGTGGCCAGCAGACGGCTGTAGCCTTGGCCTGCCGGCGCAGCAGCTCCGGCAAGTCGGCCAGGTTCTGCTGCGCTTCGGCGTAGGCTTCTAACTGCAGTCCGATGCGTTCGCACAAGCTGAAATCACGACTGCGCCGGTCGGCCTTCCAGAATGGCGTAAGTCCGGCGGCGTTTGCGGCTGGTGCCACTTGCACATGATTGTGGTCAATACTCTCGATCTTCCAAGCACGGCCACCCAGGGCAAAGCTGTCGCCAACCTTGCGTTCCCAGACGAATTCCTCGTCCAGCTCGCCTAGCGTTACGGACCCTTCACTGGTGCGCAGGGCAAAGTAGCCGCGGTCGGGAATGGTGCCGCCGTTCATGTATAAAAGCAGTTCGGTGCCGGAAGCGGCAGAGTAGCGGCCGGTGTGCGGGTCCAGAAAAAGTCGCGGAGAAAGTTCGCGCAGGCGGGTGTCGGCCCAGTTGCCGCAGAGCAGATCCAAAACCAGCCGGAAGTGCCGGAGCTCCAGTCGGTAGTAGGGGCTGATGCAGCGGACAAAGTTATATAATTGTTCTAGCTTGTAGCTGCCGCGGGCGCAGACCGACAAAAGCAGCTGGGCCAGCACATCCAGCGGTGCTTGGGGAATGTTCAGTGCTTCGATGTTTCCTTCATATATAAGCTGCCTGAGGACAGCGGCTTCCAGTTCTTCTTTTTCATGCAAAGGATAAAGGATTCCGCGACTGAGCTGGCCAACTCCGTGTCCAGCCCGGCCCAGCCGCTGCATGGCCGAGCTGACTGCGTCGGGAACGCCGACCTGCAGCACCAAGTCCAGGTCGCCGATGTCGATACCCAGCTCCAGCGAGCCGGTGGCCACGATACCGCGCAATCGCCCGGTTTTAAGCCGCTCCTCCACCTCCAGCCGGATCTCGCGCGAGAGGCTGCCGTGATGGCTGTACACCAGCGGTTCCGGATTGTTGTGGCGGTCGTTGATAAACCGGGTTAGCCGTTCGGCCATGCGCCGGCTCTGCACAAAGACAAGCGTAGAGTGGTGGCGCAGTATCTGTTCGTACAAGTGCTCGGTAAGTTTTTCCCACAAAGGCTGGCCCGGAGTGACGATGTCGAGTTCGATCTGTTTGCGGATGCCGGATTGCAGGATACGGATGGGGCGGGGCAGGTACTCATCAAGCGCTGCCAAAGGCGTGGTGGCTGCCTCTAGCCCTTGTAGCCTGTCAACGGCCGCCTGCTTGAACTCCGTTGTCTCGCCAGAAGGCGGCGGCGCAGCCGAGTGGTCAAGCTGTTCTACAAAACTATCGGGGCCTGGGTCGCTTGCCAGAGTAGCGATACTGCCTGTCCCAGGGAGCGTGTAGCCGGCCACAAAACGGGCCAGTTCCTGCACCGGATTAACAGTAGCCGATAGTGCAATACGCTGGATTTCGCCGGAAAGACCCACCAGGCGCTCTACATTGGCCATCAGGGCGGTGCCGCGTTTGCTGCCGGCAACAGCGTGAATCTCGTCCAGAATCACCGCTGCCAGACTGCCCAGCATATGTGTGCCACTGTTGCTGGTCAGCATGATGGCCAGAGATTCCGGTGTGCAGATAAATATTTCCGGTGGATGGCGCAGCATGGAGCGGCGCTCGGACTGAGGGGTATCGCCGGAGCGAACCATGCTGCGGATAGCCGGAACCATAATGCCGGCGGCCGCAAAAGCCTGCTGCAGTTCGGTTAGTGGCCCCAGCAGATTCTTTCGTATATCGTTGTTCAGCGCTTTCAGTGGCGAGATATACAACAGTCGGGTTGTACCGGCCGGCCAGGCCCCGCTAAGCAGCTGGTTGAGCCCCCATAAAAAAGCCGTAAGCGTCTTGCCGCTGCCGGTGGGGGCTAGCGCGAAAACATGCTCCCCGCTGGCGATCAGCGGCCAGGCTTTTTCCTGGATGTCGGTCGGCCGGCCAAACTTGGCAGCAAACCAGTCGCGGATTACCGGGTGAAAACAATCGGGCAGGGACGTGGTGTTTTGCGGTTTCGGTGAATCAGCGGCATTCATGGTGGCAGTATAATGCCGGAGAGCTGTGCCGACAAGACGCATTTCCGAACGGATATCCGAAAGCGCTATTATCTCCAAGGGCGGGGACTGTCCCCAGGCGTCTCTGTCGGATTCGTTTCCGAAGCGGATGGAAATGGCTAATATCTCCAGGTGCGGGGACTGTCCCCAGCTGTCTTCCTCAGCCGTTCGTCGCGGTTGATCCACATAGTCGGGTTTGCTTTGCGTCGGTAAACAGCGTATATTCAATATGTTGTATGACTTTGATGAAAGGAAAACGTATGAAGAAAAGTATAATTGTGCTCGTAGTACTGCTGGCCCTATCGGTTTTTTATGCCTGCACCCCCAAGGAAAGCGGCGGCGGCAAGGGGCCGGTAACAGTCGCATCGATGATAGATTCCGAAGGCGCTGTGCTGGGCAACATGATTATTCAGCTGCTCGAGGCGAATGGTTTTCAGGTGACCGACAAGACTGAATTCGGCACTCCGGATATACTGCGCAAAGCGCTTGAGGCCGGCGAGCTGGATATCGTGGTCGACTATACCGGCTCGGGCCAGTATTATCATGAGGGGTTTGATCCGGCCATCTGGTCTGATCCGGTGCGCGGTTACGAGCAGACCCGCGAGCTGGACAAAACCCGCAAGAATCTTATATGGCTGACGCCGGCACCGGCCAACAATACCGAAATGCTGGCGCTTCGTCGCGATTTCGCCGCGGCCAACAATCTGCGCGACATGCGCGATTTTGCAGCCTTCGTAAATGCTGGCGGCAAGGTGCGTCTGATAGCGGCCCAGAGTTTTGCCGACAATCCTATGGGGCTGGCCGGCTATGAGGCGGCTTACGGTTTTAAACTTAAGGAAGACCAGCTGATACTGCTGTCCACAGGCAATACCGCCGAGATGCTTAAGGCGCTGGCTGAGGGTATTAATGAAGTTAATGTATCGCTGGTGTACGGTACTGACGGTGCGCTGGACAAACTCGGGCTGGCGGTGCTTGACGATCCGCTGCAGGTGCCGCCAGTGTATCTGCCTGCTCCGGTTATCCGCGGCCCGGTTCTGGAGGCGTACCCGGAGATCGAAACTTTACTAAAACCGGCTTTTATGTCGCTGGATCTGCTTAGCCTGCAGCGTCTGAATGCTAAGGTGGCCTACGACGGATTGGACGCCGGTGCGGTAGCGCGTGACTATTTGATAACGGCCGGCTTGCTTTCTGAATGAAGCTGTCGGCTCGATGGCAGCTTGACCCGGTGCTCTCGACCGGCGTTTTACTGACTATTCTGGCAGTGTCCGCCTTCCCCCTGCTGAGTTTGCGGCCTAATCGCATGCTTAGCGGCCGAGCTGTTTACCTGGCTGTGGAAGCTCTGCCTTGGTTGCTGACTATGCTGGCTATAGCCGGAGCAGTATTGTTTTTGTCACGCAGGCGGACTGGCAGCGCTTACTTCCCGGCGCCAGTCGCTGTCAGGCCTGGGCATGCACAGCTGATCTGGCAGGCAGGCGCAGGCCTGCTGCTTTTATATGGGCTATTTGCCGTTGCCGGTGGTCTGGCCGCCATTCAGGTTGCCGAAGGTGGCCGGGCTTCGCTCGGTTCAGGCTTTTGGCTGGCCCTGCCGGGAATCTACGTGATTCTGCATGACGCCGCCGGGCGTTTGGGTCGGCGGCGCGGCTTTCTGGTCTGGCTGCTGGCTGCTGCCGGGCTTGTTCTGATGCTGGCTGGCGGTGGCCTGTCCAGTCTGTCGGTACTTATAGAATTTTCCAACCGTCGTGACAGTTTTATTGCCAGTCTTGCCGAGCATCTTTTTCTGGCCGGTTTTTCCACTCTGCTGGCTTTCGTTACTGGTTTCGTGCTTGCCTTGCTGGCCAGGGCCGGCACTTGGCTGGAGCGCATCATTTTTGCCGTGATGAATACTGCCCAGACTATTCCGACGCTGTCGTTGCTTGGTTTACTGATATTACCTTTATCGCTTTTGGCTGAGCGTTACCCTGCACTTGCCGCCGCCGGCCTGCGCGGAATCGGGCCGACGCCGGCCATCATCGCGCTGTTCCTTTATGCCCTGCTGCCGATCGCCGGTAATATACTGGCCGGATTGCGGTCGGTGGATGCCTCCGTGCGCGAGGCCGCTGCCGCCATGGGGATGACAGCCACTCAGATTTTTCTGCGGGTAGAGCTGCCTCTTGCGCTGCCCCTCATTGTCGGCGGCGTACGTACAGCCCTTACGCAATCCATCGGAAACGCCATTCTGGCCGGGCTTATCGGCGGTGGCGGACTTGGCGCTCTGATTTTTCTAGGCTTGGCCCAGGCAGCGCCTGATCTGGTGCTGCTTGGTGCCTTACCGGTAGCGGCGCTGGCACTGGCCGCCGACCGACTGCTCGGCCTGCTTGCGCGTTACCTGGGCCGCCGTACTGCTGATTCCGGAGTGTACCAAGGAGCTGCCATAGCATGATCAGCATCAGGAATGTTACTAAATCATTCGGTACAGCCAAGGCTGTTGATGATCTGAGCCTGGAAATTGGGCAGGGTGAACTCTGCGTACTGCTCGGCCCATCCGGCTGCGGCAAGTCGACTACCCTGCGGCTGGTTAACCGTCTGCTTGAGCCGGACTCCGGCAGTGTGCTGGTCGGCGGCGAGAATACCTCTTTCCTGCCGCCGCATGAGCTGCGCCGGCGTATCGGATACGTGATTCAGTCGATAGGGCTGTTTCCGCATCTATCCGTGCATGACAACATTGCCACTGTGCCGCGCTTGTTGGGATGGCCGCGCGCGCGCATCGGGGAGCGGGTGGCGGAGTTGCTGGCCCTGGTCGGCCTGCCAGACTATTTTGCCAAGCGCTGGCCGCGCCAGCTTTCCGGCGGCGAAGCTCAGCGGGTAGGTGTAGCACGTGCCCTGGCCGCTGATCCGCCGGTGCTGTTGATGGACGAACCCTTCGGTGCCCTGGATCCGCTTACCCGGGTGCGGCTGCAGGTGGAGTTTGCCGCGCTGCAGAAACGGCTGGGCACTACCGTACTTTTTGTTACCCATGATGTAGGCGAAGCCCTGCGGCTGGGCGGCACCATGGTGCTGATGCGCGGCGGACAGATCGAACAGCTGGGCCGGCCGGAAGATTTTGCCCACCAGCCGGCGTCGGCCTTTGTAAGCGAGTTCCTCGGCCCGGAGTACGGTCTGGAGCTGCTCGGCCGCTATCCGGTAATGGAACGCCTCCGTCCGCTATCTGCATTATCTTCGCGGGGTGCAGTCGATTCAGCGTCTGCAGCACAATCCGGCGAACTGAGTCTGCCGCGGATCGCCTCCACCGCCAACCTTAAGGAAGCGCTCTCTGCCATGGTGGCTGGTGGCAACCTGGTCGCCCTGGTGTGTGATGATAGCGGAGCTGTACTCGGAGAAATCAGTTTCGAGGACGCTGCCTGTCTGGATAAAGAAGGAGAGCAGCGATGCGTCTGAAGGCCGTAGCCGGATTGTCCGGTTGCCGCTGGTTTTCCAGCGTACTGTTGGCTGGCCTGTTCATCCTCTTGCTCTATCGCTTCGACCTGATCGAGAGCGCACTCTCGCCCTGGCTGCGCGGCCGCAGCAATCTGGTAAACCGCGCATCGCTGCCGCAGCTGGCCCTGCAGCATATTTTTATGGTTGGACTTTCCAGCGGGCTGTCTCTGGTATTGGGCCTGGGTGCCGGAATCGCCGTCAGTTCCGGTCGAGGGCGGCAGCTGCGTTCACTGATCCTGGATTTGGTCTCTGTAGCGGAGACCCTGCCTTCGGCCGCCGTCATCGCGCTGGCCGTTCCACTGATCGGCTACGGCTACTGGCCGACCGTGCTGGCACTGGTGCTGTACGGCACCCTGCCCATCCTGCGCAATACCCTCATTGGCCTGGATCAGACTGACCCGGCCCTGCTCGAGGCTGCCGTCGGCATGGGGATGAAAACCCTACAGGTATTTTTTCGTGTTCGTCTGCCGCTGGCTTTCCCGGCCATAATATCCGGCTTCCGCACCAGCCTGATTATCAATACTAGTGCGGCCACCCTGGGTGCCGCGGTTGGTGCCGGCGGATTCGGAGTACCCATCGTTTCCGGCCTGCGGGCGATGGATACCATAACCATCCTGCGTGGCGCACTTCCGGTTACCGTGCTGGCCCTGCTGCTTGATTCGGTAGTGGTTTCGCTGCAGCAGGCCGGTGTGCGTCGCCTCTGGATTAGCGCGACAACCCGCACCTAATGTTGCACGGCTGCCGGGCGAGGAGGCAGACGCTAGAGAGCGTGTCTGACAGCCCGAAACTGGTTTTGAACTGCCCCCCATTCATCGGACTCTAGGAGGGCGATACTGTGATCGGTAAGGACCGGCATCATTGCATCGTCACACTCGTTGAAAAGAGGACTGGCTTCGTTATCATCAAGAAGATCAAGTCGCGGACAGTATAAGATGTCTACAAGGCCTGCACTGCGGTTATCTGTCGCAGATCGATAGCCTGCGCCGGGCACCCAAAGACTTGCATGATTATTTCCACACGCCGGTCAAGCGCAAAATCGACAAAGACCGTACAGTGGTACTTTGGGGACGTTTGTATGAAGCCCCGGTTGGTTTGATTGGCACAACCGTTACGTTATTATACCATGAGCGTGATTTGAACCAGATTGAAATCTATGACGACTGGAAATCAGCCGGTGTTCTGATCCCTTTAGATATGGGTATTAATAGCAAAGTACAGCACCAGTCACATGGCAGAACGGAATTGGTCCCAAACCATTCAGATCTTCCTGCACCCCAAATACAGCAGCCAAAGAACGGCAGCTTGTTTAGTGACATTCAGTAATCGCCTTGGCACTTGC
>Ga0180008_1001511_pt1 | contig 14498 bp, 8 predicted proteins | sample MM_PW_MetaG_FD_121121 | JGI IMG/M metagenome (GOLD analysis project Ga0180008, IMG submission 121121) | Groundwater microbial communities from the Aspo Hard Rock Laboratory (HRL) deep subsurface site, Sweden - MM_PW_MetaG | ecosystem: Environmental > Aquatic > Deep subsurface > Groundwater... | reverse complement strand
TGTGGGCAAGTTCAGCGGCCTGATCGAAACCATGGACGAGTCGATCAAGTTCCCGATCTATGCCGAGAAGAAGGGCGAAGTCGAGGAAGTGGTGATCGCCGGTCCGACCTGCGACAGCGCCGATATCATGTACGAAAACTACAAGTACGGCCTGCCACTGAACCTGGCCATTGGTGATCGCCTGTACTGGCTGTCGACCGGTGCGTACACCACCAGCTACAGCGCGGTGGAATTCAACGGCTTCCCACCGCTGAAATCCTTCTACGTCTGATCACCCTTCCCGGGAACGATCAGATCCCCTTGTAGGAGCCGGCTTGCCGGCGATGGCGCCCGAAAGATCACCGCTGATCTCAAGATCGTCATCGCCGGCAAGCCGGCTCCTACAGTTGTTCTGCGCGCTGTCGGTAGGCTTGGGCCATGGCGCGAATCTGCGGATCATTCGCCGTCGCCAGCGCTTTGTGTGCCACCCGCAAGAACTTCAGATTCCCGCCCTCCAGCGCCTTGTGTAGCCAGCCCAGCGCCGCCTCGACCTGGCCTTGATCCGCCAGCACCGCCGCATAACTGAATTGCCCGCGAAAATCCCCACCTTCAGCCGAGCGCCGATACCAATCCAGTGCCGCCGGCAAGTCTTGCGCGCAGAACTGCCCCTCCTCCAGGTAACGCCCCACCAGGTTCATCGACTTGGCATGCCCCAGCTCGGCAGCCTGGCGATAGCACACCAGTGCCTGCTGCTGGTCTTGCATCACGCCGCGCCCGGTGGCCAGCAGGTTGGCGTAGTTGTACAAGCCCCAATCCAGTCCGGCGTGTGCTGCCTGGCGGTACTCCCCGGCGGCGGCCGACTCATTGGCAGTGCAACCCCAGCCGTGTTCCAGGCAACGCCCCGCCATGTTGCGCGCCATCAAGTGGCCGCCCCGTGCCGCAATCTGGAACCAGCGCAATGCCAGTATTTCGTCGCGTTCAATACCGCGCCCTTCCAGGAGGATTTGCCCCAGCAATGCCTGGGCATCGAGCACGCCCTCCTTCGCGGCCATCAGGATCGCCTGGGCCGCACGGGCCGGTGATTCGTCGAGCATGGCCCGCAATTGTTCGCCGTCGAGGTGTTCTTCGCGGCGCAGATGAAAAGCCATGCTCAGACCTCGACCCAGCGACGCAACAGGTTGTGATAGGTGCCGGTGAGCTGGATCAATGCCGGGTGGTCCGGTACGTCACGGGTCAGTTGCTGTATCGCACCGTCCATTTCAAACAGCAACGTGCGCTGGCTGTCTTCACGCACCAGGCTTTGGGTCCAGAAAAACGAGGCATAACGTGCGCCACGGGTCACGGCGTTGACTTTATGCAGGCTGGAGCCGGGGTACAGCACCATGTCACCGGCAGGCAACTTGACCCGCTGCAGGCCAAAGGTGTCCTGGATCTCCAGCTCGCCACCGTCGTACTCATCCGGGTCGCTGAAAAACAGCGTGGAGGACAGGTCCGTGCGCACCCGCTCCGGGCTGCCCTTGGGCTGGCGCACCGCGTTATCGATGTGGAAGTCGAAGCTGCCACCTGCGGTGTAGCAATTGAGCAACGGAGGGAAGACTTTATGCGGCAGGGCCGCCGACATGAATTGCGGGTTTTGCCACAGGCGATCGAGCATGGCCGCACCGATTTCCTTGGCCAGTGGATGGCCTTCCGGCAATTGCAGGTTGTGCTTGGCCTTGGCCGACTGATGGCCGGCAGTGATTTTGCCGTCGGCCCAGTCTACCTGCTCCAGGGCTTCGCGGATGCGCAGGACTTCTTCGCGGGAGAACAGGCCGGGAATATGCAGCAGCATGAGGCGTTACCGGTGAGCAGAGGGGCGCCAATGGTATTGATTACTATTGACGCTGTAAAACCCTGATCCGATAGACAGACGTCTGAGCGGGCAAAAACCGTAAACCCAAATTGTAAATTTTGTAAATTGAATGCAAATAGTAATGCCTCTCAATTGCTATGCATAATTGTTTACAATATATTTCGCGCCCTAACATCCTTGGGGTAGGGAATTTCATGTCGCGCCACATTACAAAAACACCAAACAGTTCACCGCGCCTGCTGGCCTCGGCCATTGGCGTGGCTATCAGTGCCAGCTCCGTAGCCCATATGGCTCAGGCGGCCGAAGAGACCGAACAGAAAGGCGAGCGCAACAGCATTTCCCTGGGTGCCACCAGCATCACCGGCCAGGAACAGGACGCAACTTCCTACCAGACCGAAAAAGCGTCTTCGCAGAAATACACCGCACCGCTGGTCGACACCCCACGCTCCGTCACCGTGGTGCCGGCGCAAGTGCTCAAGGACACCGCCGCCACCTCGTTGCAAGACGCCTTGCGCACCGTGCCGGGCATTACCTTTGGTGCCGGCGAAGGCGGCAACCCCCAGGGCGACCGCCCATTTATCCGTGGCTTCGATGCCCAGGGCGACACCTACCTGGACGGCGTGCGTGACACCGGTGGCCAGAGCCGGGAAATTTTCGACATCGAGTCCATCGAAGTCAGCAAGGGCCCCAACTCCTCGTTCGGTGGCCGCGGCTCGGCCGGTGGCAGCCTCAACCTGGTGAGCAAGACCCCACAGGCACGGGACTTCCTCAACGGCGGCTTTACCTACGGCTCCGACCAGACCCGGCGCTATACACTCGACGTCAACCGCCAGTTCCTCGACAGCGCCGCATTCCGCCTGAACCTGATGAGCCACGAACAGAACGTGGCCGGTCGCGATGCGGTCAATTACGACCGCTGGGGCGTGGCACCGTCGCTGACCTTTGGCCTGGGCACCCCGACCCGCGTCAACCTCAGCTACTACCACATGGAAAGTAATGACCTGCCGGATTCGGGCATTCCCTACGGCTACAGCAACAACGCGTCGAATGCCGTCCATGGGCATGACAAACCCACCGACGGCGGCGACAGCAGCAACTTCTACGGCCTCAAGGATCGCGACTTCCGCAAGACCCGCGCCGATATCAGTACGTTCTCCATCGAGCACGACCTGAACGACAACATGACCCTCAAGAACACCCTGCGCCACGGCAGTACCGGCCAGGACTACGTGCTCACCCAACCGGACGACAGCCAGCACAACGTCAACCAGTTCGGTACCGTCTGGCGCCGGGCCAACACCCGCGTGTCCACCACCACGACCACCACCAACCAGACTGATCTGTTTGGCAACTTCCAGGCCCTGGGCTTCAAGCACAGCTACTCCACCGGCCTGGAATTTACCGGTGAAGAAACCCGCGTCAGCGGCTATACCGTCAGCCCTAACAGCAACCCTGCCGGCGGCTGCACACCCGGCAAGGTCGGCAACAGCGGCGGGCAATGCACCTCCCTGGGCAACCCGAACCCGGACGATGCCTGGACCGGCAGCATCGCCCGCAACTACCTGGGCACCAACACCAAGGCCACCAGCCGCGCCGCCTATGTGTTCGACACCATCGAACTCGATCCGAAATGGCTGCTCAATGTTGGCCTGCGCTACGACACCTTCGACACCGAGGCCAACACCAACGCTGCCACCGGCCGCACCAAGCTCAAGGACGACAGCCAGTTCTTCAACTGGCAGGCCGGCCTGGTGTGGAAGCCGATGGAAAACGGCAGCATCTACACCTCCTATGCCACTTCGGCCTCGCCACCTGGCGGCCTGGTGGGTGAAGGCGTGGACTCCAACACCCTCCCAAGCGGCATCAACACCAGCGACATGAAACCGGAAGAGACCGTCAACTACGAGCTGGGCACCAAATGGGACCTGTTCCACGACCGCCTGTCCCTGACCGCTGCCGTGTTCCGCACCGAGAAGAAAAACGCGCGCATCCTGGTGAACTCCAACACCTTTGAAAACGCCGGTGAATCCCGGGTCGATGGCCTGGAGCTTTCCGCCAGCGGCAAGCTCACCGAGCAGTGGCAGATATTCGCCGGCTACAGCTACCTGAAAAGCGAGCTGGTTGATCCTGGCAAAAACGGCAACCGCCAAAACGTCGTGACGACCGGCTCCAACAAAGGCAACGAAATGCCCAACACGCCGAAGAACTCCTTCAGCCTGTGGACAACCTATGACATCACCTCGAAGCTGACCGTCGGTGGCGGCGCGTTCTATGTGGACGACGTCTACGGCGATGCGGCCAATACCGTGTACGTGCCGTCCTATACCCGCTACGACGCCATGGCCAGCTACAAGCTGACCAAGAACGTCGACCTGCAATTGAACGTGCAGAACCTGACCGACAAAACCTACTACGACAAGGCCTATAGCGCGCACTTCGCCAACCAGGCAGCCGGTCGTACGGCGCTGTTGACCACCAGCTTCCACTTCTAAGCCGGTAGCCGTTTCATGCAAAAGCCCCGCGCATCGGATGCCCGGGGCTTTTGCATGTAAAAAAGAATGTTTCTCGACAACTCACGGCATAATGCGCGCCGTAAAAACCCTATCAGCTCAGCGAGGCCGTCCGACGTGTTGAAGAAGACCCTATTCCAGTTGCACTGGTTTTTCGGCATTACCGCCGGGCTGGTGTTGGCATTGATGGGGATTACCGGGGCTGCGTACTCGTTCCAGGATGAAATCCTGCGGGCGCTCAACCCGACGGTACTGACTGTGCACAAGCAGCCTGCCGGGGTGCTGCCGCCCGCTGAACTGGTGCGCAAGCTCGAAGCCACCGAAGGCAAGGCCGTGTCCATGCTGTGGGTGGAAAGCGAAAGCGGCAACGCCGCCCGCGTCTTCTTCACCCCGCCGCCGGGCGAGCGCCGCGGGCAGATGCGCTACTTCGACCCGTACACCGGCGACTACCTGGGCGATGCTGTCGGCCAGGATTTTTTCGGCCTGATGCTGCAACTGCACCGCTTCCTGGCCATGGGTGACACCGGCCGGCAAATCACCGGCGCCTGCACGCTGATCCTGGTTTTCTTCTGCCTTTCCGGCCTGTACCTGCGCTGGCCGCGCCAAGTGGCGAGCTGGCGCGCCTGGCTGGCCCTGGACTGGCGCAAGAAAGGCCGCAGCTTCAACTGGGACCTGCACTCGGTGTTCGGCACCTGGTGCCTGCTGTTCTACCTGTTGGCCGCGCTCACCGGCCTGTACTGGTCCTATGAGTGGTACAGCAAGGGCCTGACCAGGCTGTTGTCCGACGCGCCGCAAAGCGAGCGGGTGCGCAACCGCGGCCCGGCGCCTGCGGGCCCGGCTCCGGTGGCCAACTACGAGGCGATCTGGAGCAGCATCTACAGCACCGCCGGCCCTGACCTGAGCGCCTACAACATCCGTATGCCAGCCGTCGCCGGGCAACCGGCCACGGTCTACTACCTGTTGCAGAGTTCCCCCCATGACCGCGCGCTGAACCAGATCAACCTGGATCCAGCCACGGGCATCGTCAAAAGCGTGGAACGCTATGGCGACAAAAGCCTCAAGGCGCAGTTGCTGACCAGCATCTATGCGCTGCATGTGGGCAGCTATTTCGGCCTGGTGGGGCGGATCATGCTTACCGTCACTTCACTGTGCATGCCGCTGTTCTTTATTACCGGTTGGCTGTTGTACCTGGACCGTCGCCGCAAAAAGCGCCAGGTACGCGATGCGCGCAAGGGCCTGGGCGCCAACCCTAGCGATGCACCGCCCTGGCTGATTGGGTTCGCCAGCCAGAGCGGCTTTGCCGAGCAATTGGCCTGGCAGACCGCCGGCCAGTTGCAGGCCGCCGGGTTGCCGGTGAAGGTGCAGCCCCTGGGCAACGTGAGCCAAGACGACTTGCGCCAGTCGGAACATGCGTTGTTTGTAGTCAGCACGTTCGGTGATGGCGAAGCCCCGGACAGCGCGCGCGGCTTCGAGCGCAGCGTGCTGGGCCAAACGCTTTCGCTGCAGGGCCTGAACTACTCGGTGCTGGCCCTGGGCGATCGCCAATACCAGCACTTCTGCGGCTTTGCCCGGCGCCTGCACTTCTGGCTGACCAACCAGGGTGGCAACGCCTTGTTCGCCCCGGTCGAAGTCGACAGCGGTGACCAGGACGCCCTGCTGCACTGGCAACAGCAACTGGGCCAGATCACCGGCCATGCGCCGCCAGCGTGGGCCAGCGCCAGCTACGAAAACTGGACCTTGAGCCAGCGCACCCTGCTCAACCCTGACAGCAGCGGCTCAGGCGTCTACCTGCTGGGGCTCAACCCGCCCGCCCCGCGCGACTGGCTGGCCGGCGACCTGGTGGAAATCCTGCCCCGCAACGGCCCGTGGGCCGTCGAACATTTCCTCGACGGCCTGGGGATTGCCGGTACGGACGAAGTGCTGATCGATGGCTTGGCATGCCCCCTGGAACAGGTCCTTGCCGGTCGCCAATTGCCAGACAACCGCTCCCACCTGGTCGGCCTGCACGCCCAGGCCTTGGTGGAGGCACTGGTGCCCGTGGGCATGCGCGAATACTCCATCGCCTCGATTGCCAGCGATGGCGTGCTGGAGCTGATCGTACGCCAGGAACGCCACGCCGACGGCAGCCTGGGCCTGGGTTCGGGCTGGCTGACCGAGCACACAGCACTGGGGGCGGCGATCAGCCTGCGGTTGCGGCGCAACAGTGGCTTCCACTTGCCCACCGCCCCGGTGCCAATGATTCTGCTGGGCAATGGCACAGGCCTGGCCGGCTTGCGCAGCCTGCTCAAGGCGCGCATCACCGACGGCCAGCAGCGCAACTGGTTACTGTTCGGCGAACGCAACATCGCCCATGACTACCACTGCCAGGACGAGCTGCAAGGTTGGTTGGCCAGTGGCGACCTGGCGTTGCTGGACCTGGCGTTTTCACGGGACCAGGCAGAGAAAATCTACGTCCAGGACCGCCTGCGCGAATCCGCCGATGTGCTGCGTAAATGGCTGGCCGACGGCGCAGCCATTTATGTCTGCGGGAGTTTGCAGGGCATGGCGGCCGGGGTGGACCAGGTGTTGGTGGATGTGCTGGGAAGTGAGGCGGTGGAACGGCTTATCGAACAGGGTCGCTACCGTCGGGATGTCTACTGACCCCGCCCGCCTGTAGGAGCCGGCTTGTCGGCGATGGCGGCCTCAAGTCTCGTGCGGACTTCAAGGGTCTCATCGCCGGCAAGCCGGCTCCTACAGGGGAGGCCGTCAGGCGGGTTGGAGTTTGTGTTCGAACACCGATACGCCATCCAGGTCGCGCAACGTGACCGTCAGTTCTGCGCTCTGCCCATCAATCTGCACTTCCCCAAAAAACTGAAACCCCGCAAACGGCGACGTGTTTTGCGCCGGCGGGGCTTTTTCAAAGACCACTTGCGGGCCAAAGGTCTTGTCCAGCGGATTGGGCCCGAAACTCCCTGCGTTCAAGGGCCCTGCGACAAACTCCCAGAACGGCTCGAAATCCTGGAACGCCGCCCGGTCCGGGTGGTAGTGGTGTGCTGCACAATAGTGCACATCAGCGGTCAGCCACACATGGTTGCGCACCTGTTGCGCGCGCAGGAAGCCCAGTAACTCGGCGATTTCCAGCTCACGCCCCTGAGCCGCGCCGGGGTCACCGTTGGCCACCGCCTCCCAGCGCGGCACACCGGGGCTGACTTCGCCATCGGGCACGCCAAGGCCAATCGGCATGTCGGCGGCGATCACCTTCCATTGGGCCTTCGACGCCTTGAGCCCGGCCTTGAGCCAATCCAGTTGCGCCCGTCCCAGAAACGGTTTTACCGCGCCCAGGTTGTCGTCGTTGGCCCCGCGATAGCTGCGCATATCCAGCACAAACACATCCAGCAAAGGCCCGTAACCGAGCTTGCGGTAGATACGCCCGCCCTGGTCCGCCTGCTGCAGGCGCATCGGCGCATATTCCAGCCAGGCCTGGCGTGCGCGACCCACCAGGGTAGTGACGTCCTTGGTCTGGTAACGCTCGTCCAACTGCTTGCCGGGCGACCAATTGTTGACCACTTCGTGATCGTCCCATTGCCAGATCTGCGGCACCTGGGCATTGAAGCGGCGCACGTTTTCATCCATCAGGTTGTAGCGATAGTTGCCCCGGTAATCATCCAGGGTCTGCGCCACTTTGCTCTTGGCCTCGGTGGTGAGGTTGCGCCAGATGCGCCCGCCTTCGGTGGTCAGTTGCGCCGGCACCGGGCCGTCGGCGTAGATGGTGTCGCCGCTGTGGATAAAAAAGTCCGGCAGGCGCAGGCGCATGGCTTCGTAGATGCGCATGCCGCCAATGTCCGGGTTGATCCCGAAGCCCTGGCCGACGGTATCGCCGCTCCACACAAAACGGATATCGCGCCGTTGTTGCGGCACGCTGCGCAGGTGGCCGAACCAGGGCTCGCTGGCCACGCCGGTCTGTGCGTCCTCGAACTGCACACGGTAGAAGATCGCCTGGTCGGCCGGCAGCCCACTCAACTCGACGCGGGCGGTAAAATCGCTGCGGCTGTCGGCCAGGGGCGAGATGAATCGGCGCGGGTTGCTGAACAGGCTGCGGGTATCCCACTCGACCACCATCCGTGCCGGGCGGTCGCAGCGGCTCCAGATTATGGCGCGATCGCCCAGCAAGTCGCCGGACTGCACACCGTCGGTCAACTGCGGCCGGTCCTTGACCGAGGCAATCACCGCCGGCGCCAGCCCCGGCAGCAACAGGCCCGCGCCGACGCCCTGGATTACCCGGCGGCGGCCGAGGTTGAAGTGGCTCATGGGTTTGCCTCCAAGCTGCAAAAGGGCAACTAAACCACGGGCGGATGAAGCGCAGATGACATGGGCTGCGCATCATTCCTGCAGGCGTCGGCTTGCCGGCGATGGCGGCCTCAATTCAAGGGCCTCATCGCCGGCAAGCCGGCTTCTACAAGGGGCTCGCTTCGGGGCGCTTGATCACGGCGTACACCAACCCGGTGAGGACGCTGCCAGCGACGATCGCCAACAGGTACAACAGTGCATGGTTGATGGTGTTGGGGATCAGCATCACAAACAGCCCGCCGTGGGGGGCCATCAACTTGCAGCCAAAATACATCGACAAGGCACCGGTCAAGGCGCCGCCGGCGATGCTGGCCGGGATCACGCGCAGCGGGTCCTTGGCGGCAAACGGGATGGCGCCTTCCGAGATAAAGCACATGCCCAGGATCAGAGCGGCCTTGCCGGCTTCACGTTCGGTCTGGGCAAACTTGCGCCGGGCCAGGAACGTAGCGATAGCCATGCCAATCGGCGGCACCATGCCTGCGGCCATGGCGGCGGCCATCGGCGCGCCGCTCTGGGATGCCAGCAGGCCGACGGAGAACGCGTAGGCCGCCTTGTTGATCGGCCCGCCCAGGTCGGCGCACATCATGCCCCCCAACAGAATGCCCAGCAGCACCGCATTGGTGGTGCCCATGGTGCTGAGGAAGTCCGTCAGGCCAACCAGCATCTGCGCCACGGGCGGGCCGATCAGATAGATCATCGCCAGGCCCGTGACCAGGCTCGCCAGCAACGGGATGATCAGGATCGGCTTGAGCGAGGCCAGGCTCTGCGGCAACGGCACCGCGCGGGTGATCAGCTTGACGCTGTAGCCGGCGAGAAAACCGGCGAAAATCCCGCCGATAAACCCTGCGCCCAGAGTGCTGGCCAACAGGCCCCCGATCATCCCCGGCGCGAGGCCCGGCCGGTCGGCAATCGAGTAGGCGATGTAGCCGGCGAGCAGCGGCACCATCAGGGTGAAGGCGTGATCGCCGACCGCTCTGAGGGCCGCCGCCAGGGTGCCGGGCTCTTTGTAGGCGTGGATACCGAAGACGTAGGACAGGGCAATCAGCAAGCCCCCCGCCACCACCATCGGCAACATGAACGACACCCCGGTCAGCAGGTGTTTGTAGACCCCGGTTTTCTCCGGCTTGGCCGCCGCGCCACCGGCGGCGCTTTCCTGCTGGCCTTCGGCCAGGGCTTTATCGAGGATTGCGGCAGACTGCTTGAGCGCAATGCCGGTGCCACAGCGATAGATTTTCTTGCCGGCAAAGCGCTCGGTGGCCACTTCGATATCGGCGGCCAGCAGCACCACGTCGGCGTCGCGGATGGCTTGCTCGCTCAGGGGCGTGCGGGCGCCCACCGACCCCTGGGTTTCCACTTGCAGGTCATAGCCCTTGGCCTTGGCGGCCTGTTGCAATGCTTCGGCGGCCATAAAGGTGTGGGCCACGCCGGTAGGGCAGGCCGTGATGGCGACGATACGCGGGGTGGTTTTCGTCGTGGGTACCGCGGCTGTTGCCACATACAACCGGGCCTCTTCGGCGCCCCGTTGCAGCACCGCTTCAACGTCCTGCAACGCCTGGGCCGGAGTGCTCTGGTACACGCGCTTACCGACAAAACGCTGCATGTCCACGGGCGTGCTGGCGACCAGCAACACCCATTCGGCCGCGTCGAGGATGGCCTGGGACAGCGCGCGCTCGGGGTGGCTTGCATCCACCACTTCAACGCTGGTGCTCCAGCCCTGGCGCTGGGCGGCGGCGTCCAGCAAGCGGGCGCACAGCACACTGGTAACCATGCCGTTGGGGCAGGCGGTAACAATGGCTAACTTCATGACAAACCCTCTTATTGTTCTATCAGCGGGCGTATGTGCACACCGCTTTCGAGGTGCGCCAGTTGCGCACCGTCGCCAATACCGAAACCGATCTGCGTCACCGCCATTGCGCCAATCGCGGTGGCGCGGCGCAGGGTCTGTTCGGGCGCTTCACCGCTGAGCAGACCGTGCAGCATGCCCGCCAGCAACGAGTCGCCGGCACCCACCGTACTGGCGACGCTGACCTTGGGCGGTGTGGCGTGCAACGCCCCGTACGGGCTAAACCAGTTCACACCGTCGGCCCCATGGGACACCACCACATGTTCCACGCCTTGGGCGTGCAAACGCTCAGCCGCCCGGGCTTGCTGGGCGACGGTTTGCGTGGGGCAGTCGAGCGCTTCGGCGAGTTCTTCAGTGTTGGGCTTGATCAACCACGGAGTGGCCTTCAAGCCGGCCCGCAGCGCTTGGCCACTGGTGTCCAGGGCGACTTTCAAACCAAGGTCCTTGAGCGCCTCCAGCAAACCCTGAAACCATTGCAGGCTGACGCCACGCGGCAGGCTGCCGGCGACCACCACCGCATCGAACTCGGGGCCGATCACCGCGACCAGCTTGAGCAACTGTGCTTGCGCCTGCTCGCTCACCAGCGGTCCCGGTGCATTGATGTCGGTGACCCGGCCATCTGCCTCGGCAATCTTGATGTTGCTGCGGGTTTCGCCCGGCACACGAATAAACGCATCGCCAAACCCGCGGCTGGCGATCAGGGCCTCGAAAGCCTCGGGGTTTTGCGCGCCCAGAAATCCCCCCACGCTCACGCAGTGACCCAAATCAGCCAACACCTGCGCCACATTCACGCCCTTGCCGGCGGCATGGGTCAGCAGGGTTTCGCTGCGGTTGACCGCCCCCGGTTCCAGGCGCGCCAAACGCACCGTCAGGTCCAACGCCGGGTTCAACGTCAGGGTCAGAATGTTCGCCATTTACACCCCCTCCACAAGGGCACGCACTTGGGCAGGGGAACCCTGGGCCAGTGCTTGTTGCGCCAGGCCCCGGGCCTCGCTCAGGCTCAATTCGCGCACCCGCGCCTTGACCTCGGGAATGCTGCGCGCCGACACACTCAACTCATCCACTCCCAGGCCAACCAGCACCGGCACCGCCAGCGGATCCGCCGCCAACTCGCCGCACACGCCGACCCATTTGCCATGGGCATGGGCGGCGCGCACGGTGATGTCGATCAGTTGCAACACCGCCGGGTGCAGGCCGTCAGCCTGGGCCGACAGGGTTGGGTGGCCACGGTCGATGGCCAGGGTGTACTGGGTCAGGTCATTGGTGCCGATGCTGAAAAAATCCACTTCCCTGGCCAACACGGGCGCCAGCAGGGCCGCCGAGGGCACTTCGATCATGATCCCCAGTTGCAGGTCCGCCACGGGGATGTGTTCGCGCAGGCGCTCGGTCATGTCCCGGGCCTGGCGCCACTCATCGACGCTGCCGACCATGGGAAACATGATGCGCAGCGCACGACCGTGGGCCGAGCGCAACAGGGCGCGCAGTTGCGCCTCCATGATTTGCGGACGTTGCAGGGTCAAGCGAATGCCCCGGACACCGAGGAACGGGTTTTCTTCCTTGGCAATCGGCCAGTAAGGCAGCGGTTTGTCACCGCCCACATCCAGGGTGCGTACCACCAGCGGCCGCCCAGCCAGGCCGTCGAGCACACGGCGGTATTCGGCTTCCTGGGTGGCTTCGTCCGGGGCCTGGGAATGGGCCATGAACATCAGCTCGGTACGCAGCAGGCCAATGCCCTCGGCGCCCTGCTCGACGGCGGCGGCCACGCCGGCACTTTCGCCGATGTTGGCGAACACTTCCACGGCATGCCCGTCACGGGTCAACGCCGGTTCATGGCGCCGGGCAGCAGCGGCCCGCAGGCGTTGCTCACGGGTGTCGCGCTCCTGGGTGGCGCGCTGCAAGGTGCCGGCATCCGCATCCACATGCAGGCGCCCGCGCAGGCCATCGAGCAACAACGGGGTGCCCGAGGCCAGCAGCAACACCGCCGGCCCCGCGCCGACCAGCGCTGGAATCCCCAGGGCCCGGGCGACGATGGCACTGTGGGCCGTCGCCCCACCGCGTGCGGTCAGAATCCCGGCCACCCGTGTCGGGTCGAGACGCGCGACGTCCGAGGGGCCAACCTCGTCCATCACCAGAATGTAAGGCTCGTCAGGCACCTGTGGGGTTTGTATGCCGCACAACTGCGCCAGCACCCGTCGGCCAATGTCCCGTAGGTCGGCGGCACGTTCGGCGAGCAACGCGTCCTGCAGGGACGCCTGTTGTTGGGCAGCCGCCTCGATCACGCTCATCCACCCGGCTTCGGCGCTTTCGCCTTGTTTGAGACGGGTGTCGACGTCGTCGGTCAGCTCCGGATCGTCGAGCATTTCCTGGTGGGTGATGAAAATTTCGCGTATCGCCTTGGACGTGCTGCGCTCGATCAAGCCTTGGATATCGCCGCGCACATCGCGCAAGGCCGCGGATAAGCGCGCACGCTCGGCACTGGCCGACTCACCCCGCAAGGGATAGTCGAACGGCTGCACCACCTGGATATGGGCCGGGCCGATGGCAATCCCCGGGGCGGCGGCGATGGCCTGGATCAGGCTGCCGGAGGCCGGGGCACTGAGCAGCGGCTCACGCTCGAGCACCTCGGCCCGCGCACTGACAGCCGGCAGCGGCTCGACCTCTTCGCCAAGTCCCGCTTGCACCGCCGCCAACAGCGCCGGCAGGGCGTCGTCGGCAATGCCGGGCGCGGCGACAAATTCCAGCACTTGCCCGCGTCGGGCCCCAAGGCTGAGCAGCTTGCTCAAGCTCTTGACCGACACGGCGCCGCCCTGCCCGTCCACGATCCGCACGCGGATCTCGCCCTCGAAGCTTTTCGCCAGTTGGGCCAGGGCCTTGGCCGGCCGCGCATGCAGGCCATGGGCGTTGGCCAGGGCGATACGTGCGCTGGGCCAGTCGGCGGGCAACTCGCCACCCAGCACTTCGAGGACCGCACGGCTGCTGGTGGCGCGTCCCAGTTCCTGGCCGCGTCCTTCAATCAGCACGGCGCACAGGCGCTCAAGCAATGCCTGATGAGCTTCGCCGAGGCTGGCCAGACAGAACAGGCCGCTCAAAGGCTGGCCCAGGTAGCGCATGGGCTTGTCCGGGGTGACAAAGGCCAGCCCCGGGCGCTTCACCGTTTGCTCGCTGTGCAGCCACCACAGGCCATCGCCAAGGGGCAGGGCCTCGACTTGCTGCAACACGGCGGCAAAACCATTGCTCACACAGTCGGCCTGGCGCAACAGGCGCGCACCACGCCACACCAGCTCTTCAAAATCGTCGGCGGACACGCCCAGGCCGATCATCTGGGCATCCAACGCCAGCTCCTGGGGCGCACCTTGCAGCAGTTTGAGCAACGCATCGGCCGAGGTGGCACGGCACAGCGCCTGGCCCAGGTCGGTTTCGCCAAGGGCGCGGGTCAGCAGTTGCAGCAGGCGCAGGTGCTCATCGGACTGGGCGGCAATGCCAATCGCCAGGTAGACAATCTGGCCATCGCCCCAATCCACACCCTGGGGAAACTGCAGCAGGCGCACGCCGGTGGCGAACACCTGGTCGCGGGTTTCGGGGGTGCCATGGGGGATCGCAATACCTTGCCCCAGGAAAGTCGAGCCTTGCGCTTCACGAGCTTGCAGGCCGCTCAGGTAGCCCTCGGCGACCAGGCCATCGGCCACCAGTTTTTCGGCGAGCAGTTGCAAGGCAGCAGACTTATCCACAGCCCTCTGGCCCATGGATATCTGCTCTACGGTGAGCTCAAGCATGCCTTTCTCCTAGTTAGTGCGGGGAGCGCACTAGGTATTGTTTTGATTAAGCCGTGCAAAAATAACTGACTGAGCGGTCAATTGGCAGTAAGCACTCAGCGGCGATCATCGCAAAAATACGCCTGCTGAAACGTTTAATCTAGAATTTATGGCAGATTACTGAGTAATTCTGCATCCTTGAAGCACCACTCGGCGCTTGAGTTGCGACAATGGTC
>Ga0180008_1001510_pt1 | contig 14509 bp, 14 predicted proteins | sample MM_PW_MetaG_FD_121121 | JGI IMG/M metagenome (GOLD analysis project Ga0180008, IMG submission 121121) | Groundwater microbial communities from the Aspo Hard Rock Laboratory (HRL) deep subsurface site, Sweden - MM_PW_MetaG | ecosystem: Environmental > Aquatic > Deep subsurface > Groundwater... | reverse complement strand
TTAGGTTTAAAGTCAACTTTAAGGTCACAGGTATTTCAGGTGGAGTGATGAGAATAGGCGAACTGGCGAAAATCAGCGGGTTGGCGCCTTCACGTATTCGTTTTTACGAGGCTAGCGGCCTGATCAGATCGGTCGAACGCAAAGCCAATGGCTACAGGGACTACGCACCCGATACTGAGTGGGTTCTGGAACTCATCACCGGCGCACAGGCGGCAGGATTCTCACTGGAGGAAATCCGGCATTTGATGCCGATGAATGCCGACGGTTGGCAGCACGACGAGCTGCTCAGTGGGCTCAAGCAAAAGGTTGAGGAAATAAGTGTCCTGCAGGAACGCATGGCTCAGAACAAAGCGCAACTTTTGCTCGTTATCCAGGGCATTGAGGGTAAGCCCGAGGGCATGGCGTGTGCGGATAATGCGCAAATGCTGATAAATCGTCTGCGTGAGGACGGTGTTGGTCACACTTCGGGCAAGCGTGCGGCCACATCTTCCCGGAGAAAAAACGCCCGCCAGCGCTCCCCAGCCAGGCTTTAACACTAGGCATCTGGTGATGCCCTTGCCAGGGGCTGGCGCGATGGCCTTCGGCTGACCTTGAAAAAGGTATTGACCTTAAAGTTGACTTCAATCTTAAGGTGGCCTCATCTCCAATTGAGGACCGCTCCATGAATGTGTTCGACACCCTGATGCTACCCAATGGTTCGACCATCAAGAACCGCATCGCCAAAGCGGCGATGGAAGAGAACATGGCGGACGCCGATCAGGCACCCTCCGAAGCACTGTTGCGCCTTTATCAAGCGTGGGGCGACGGAGGTGCCGGCCTGCTCATCACCGGCAACGTGATGGTCGATGGCCGTGCCATGACCGGGCCGGGTGGCGTGGTGTTGCAAGATGATCAGCAACTGGAGCGGTTCAAGCGCTGGGCGCGTATTGGTCGATCCGGCGGTGCGCAGTTCTGGTTGCAGATTAATCACCCAGGTCGGCAGATGCAGGCCAACCTTGGGCAAAAAACCTGGGCGCCGTCAGCCGTGCCGCTGGAACTGGGTAAAATGTCCAAACATTTCGCCACGCCTTACGCCATGACCTCCAGCGTGATTGAAGAGGTTATTCAGCGCTTTGCGAACACCGCCCGCCTGGGCGAACAAGCTGGATTCACCGGTGTGGAAATCCATGCTGCCCATGGTTACCTGTTAAGTCAGTTCCTTTCGCCGTTGACCAATCAAAGAACGGATGAGTGGGGCGGCTCACTGGAAAACCGAGCGCGCCTGTTGCTCGAAATCGTCAAGGCAGTCAGGGCTGTGGTTTCGGCTCAATTTGCCGTAGCGGTCAAACTTAATTCCGCCGATTTCCAGCGCGGAGGGTTCACGGCCGATGACGCGAAAAAGGTCGTAGAACTGCTCAACCCCCTGGGGGTGGACCTGGTGGAGTTATCTGGCGGCAGTTACGAAGCCCCCGCCATGCAGGGCGAGGCACGCGATGGCCGCACCCTGGCTCGCGAAGCCTATTTCGTCGAGTTCGCCCGGGACATCCAGACGGTCGCCAAAATGCCGGTGATGGTCACCGGCGGTATCCGTCGCCGCCCGGTTGCCGAAAGCGTCGTGCAAAGTGGTGTGGACATGGTGGGTATCGCAACGGCATTGGCCATTGATCCGCACTTGCCTCGTGGCTGGTTGATGGGTAAGGACAGCGTCCCGCAATTGCCGCCGATCACCTGGAAAAACAAAGCCATCGTCGCCTTGGCGAACATGGCTGTCGTGAAGTTTCAATTGCGCAGACTGAGTCGGGCCAAAAAAACCGATCCAAACGTTTCACCGATATGTGCGCTGATTCAGCAGCAAGTCTCCCTGGCATTTCGCACTCGACAATATCGGCGCTGGATCGAAAAGCGTTTGATGTGAGTCGGTGCTCGCCGATATCTATGTTTAAAGGGGCAGTCATTGGATTAGGCGGGCGACTGTGGTATCTACCGACCGAAACTGGAAAATAACTCACAAAAAAGCTAGGATCTCTCTCATTAATGAGAGGGTAGTCCATGGACTTGAATGCCGTCCGTATGTTCGTCAGCGTGGCGCAGATCGGTAGCCTGTCTGCGGCCGCCGAGCGCCTGGACATTCCATTGCCGACCTTGAGCCGGCGCATTCGCGAGCTTGAACAGCAACTGAAAGTACAGTTGCTCGAGCGCTCTGTGCGGGGCACCAGGCTCACCGATTCGGGGATGCGGCTGTACGAGCATGCCAGTCGCGGCATCGAAGCGTTGGCCGAGGGCGAACAGGCGGTGATCAGTGATCAGGCTCTGCTCAAAGGTCGCCTTCGCTTGTCACTGCCTCCTTCGTTTGAGCCTTGGTGGGATGTCTTGTCGGCGTTCCAGCGCCGCTACCCCCACGTCCAGGTCAGTGTTCATACCACCGAGCGGCGCATCGACTTGATCGAGGACGGCGTCGATGTGGCGTTGCGGGTCGGCATGATTACCCACGAGACCATGGTTGCCCGCCGCCTGCTGAGCTATCGCCATCTGCTGGTCGCCAGCCCGACGCTGATTGAGAGATTGGGTATGCCCATCAGCATCGAGGCTTTACACGGTTATCCCTGCGGCGTCTGGAGTCAGGGAATATGGCAGCTGGGCGATGTGGTGCTCCAGCCAGAAGCGATGTTGGCAACCAATGACTATGCGCATTTGCGCAGCCGGGCGTTGGCCGGTGATCTGGTGACAGAGCTTCCGCCTTTTCTAGCGGTGCCTGCCATCCGCGAAGGGAGGTTGCTGGCGCTGCTACCTGAGCATCCATTGCCAGAGCAGCAAATCAACCTGATCTACCCGTCACACCGTCATCCGTCGGCTATCGTGCGGGCGTATCTGGATTTTGCCCAAGGGTACGTAGGGTATCTGGCGAGTACGTCGTCAGTATCAGATGCTCCGCTCGCCCTCTAGCTTCTCGCTAGAAAGTCATTTTTGCCAAAAGCGGCGGGATTTCGGGCTCACATGCCCAGCGTCGGGATGGTCACTTGGCCACATTCTATGAGTTGGCCGGCCGTTACTTGCAGCCCATCATTGGGTTTTGCGGCGTAGCCGGCAAGAAAGCCGATGGCCAGCAACGTGATGCATAGTAGGGATCTTCTGAAAGTCATCGGGAATTCGCTGAGTCATGGGGATGCAAACATGCAACACTGATTCCCGATTTTGACAAAGGTTCCTGGCGCGCATGCCCTGCGCCTCAGCCATGATGTGTATGTTTGATCAATATTTGAAGCGATGGGACCTGGCCATCGACGGTGAGGCATTCGCCTCGCGCAACGGCTATCTGCTGCCGGTCCGCCGGCACGGAATGCCCGCCATGCTCAAGATCTCCCAAGTGGCCGAGGAGCAAGCCGGCAGCTTGCTGATGGCCTGGTGGGACGGCGAGGGGGCAGCCCCCGTGCTGGCCCAGGAGGGCGAGGCCTTGTTGATGGCACGTGCGCAGGGGGCGGCGTCGCTTATCCAGATGGTCAAGGGTGGCCGGGATGAAGAGGCTACTCGCATCCTCTGTGACGTAGCCGCGCGCCTGCATGCACCACGGGCCAGGCCGACTCCCGCAGTGGTTCCCCTGACACAGTGGTTTGAGGCGTTATGGCCCGGGGCCGAGCGGCACGGTGGCATTCTTGAGCATTGTGCAAGCACCGCACGGGAACTGCTGGCGGCGCCCCAGGATGTCGCGGTGCTGCATGGCGATATGCACCATGGCAATGTGCTGGATTTTGGCGTGTCCGGCTGGCTCGCGATTGATCCCAAAGGCCTCTACGGCGAGCGGGGCTTTGATTATGCAAACATCTTCTGCAACCCCGATGAGTCTGCCCTGGGGCCCGCTTGCTTTGCGCGGCGGATCGAGGCCGTTGCCAGCGCCTCTGGTCTCGAGCGACGCAGGCTCCTGCAATGGGTGCTCGCATGGGCAGGGTTGTCCCTGACCTGGAGGCTGGAGGACGGTGATGAACCGGACATTACCCTTGGGGTGGCGCAACTGGCGGCAGCGGCGCTTGCTTGGTAATGAGTGCTGCTGTTTCAGGCACTGCTTAGTTGCGGATAACAGAAAGGTAATCTTCAAGCTACCTTGGTGAAAGGGTCGGTTAGTTAATCTTAAGTCTGGAAATATTACTGTAATGACTTGAGAGATGAACCTTATGAACCTGTTGAAACTAAGTATTGCTGCATTGGCGTTGTCATTATCCACGGCCGCATTCGCCACGGGAGGCGGTGATCGTGTGTTTGAGAAGTTGATGAGCGATAACCAGAAAGCCATGGCCGCTTATGCGCTGAAAAACGGCAAGGAGCAGCCTCAGGTCCAGAACTATCGCTACGGTATGAAGTTGGATATCGCCAAGGTAGTCAACGTAACCCCGCAGATCCGCTCCTGTGACATCGTGCCGTCGCGCATGACCTACGAAGACACGAGCGGCAAGCTCAATACCATCGAATACCAGATCATGGGGCAGTGCCGTAACAATGGCCGCTGAAAGGTGGCCTTATGACCGCGCAGGAACCCTTGATTGACCTCGCGCTGGCGCAGCGTTTTCTGACATGCGCACGTTGTGCCAGCTTTCGCCAGGCTGCGCGCAGCCTGAACATCCCCACTGCAGAATTGCGCAAGCAACTGGCCCAGCTGGAAGGGCGCCTGGGCAGCCCCCTGTTTGTGTACCGGGAAAATGCCCTGCGCCTGACCCTCAAGGGGCAGCGCCTGCAAGCGTTGCTGCTGGCGCGTTTTGGCGATGTTCAGCCACATGTGGGTACGTTGCCTCAGCCGTTGTTGCGCCTGGCCGTGGAAGACTCCCTGATGCACGATCTGCTGGCGCGCGATCTGCTGGATTTTATGCGCAAACACCCGGCGATGCAGTTGGAGGTCATCCCTCTGACAGGCGAGCCGACGCGCCAGGCCGACGTCATGGTGTGGCTGGCGGATGCTGACCGTCCGCGTCCCTCCCCAGGGTTTGCCATGACCACGCCGCAACGTCTGGCGCGCATCGACTTCAGCCCGCACATGGCCAAGCGTTACTGTCGTGGCAACCGCTTGCCCAGGCGCCTTGCAGACCTGTCTGACTTCATGCTGGTACAAGGCCGCACGAATGCGCCGGTTGCCGCTTTTGAACCCTGGAACCGCCTGGTCAAACAGCGCCAGCGGGCAGTAACCCAGGTGCATTCCCAGGCGTGGGTGCGCGAGTGGGTCAGGCACAGTGCCTGTGTCGGCTTATTACCGGACTACATCAGCCATCTGGATACAAACCTGCTGGCCCTGACGCCATTGTTTAGCGAGCCTATGCAGCGGCTGGCGTGGCTGTCCACGGCGCCTTTGACCGCTGGGCAACCCCATGTGCAAGCGCTGGTGGCGTTGGTTCGCAAAGCTTTCGAGGATCGGCGTGATTGGTTTGAAAAAGTTACCGAGCAAGACGCTTGAGAGGCCGGGATGTCATCTAAGTCAGCAGCAATTTTAATCATTCTGAAATATTAGGCTTAAACCCTTGGAAAGAGGCTTAAGCCTGTGTTTATAAGGCCCGTGCTGTAACTGAATAAAGAAAAATATCGACTGTCACAAAAGTGTCTTGTAAATAAACCTAAATCGTCATCTGGTGTTTGGAAGCTCCCCGTCGCCAAGTAGTACTTAACGATAACGAGGGGAAATTGATGTCGATTAGTTATTCGAAATGCGTTGGGGTAACTCAGTTGAGCCTGGCCATGGCGGGCAGCCTATTGGCTATGTCGGTCCAGGCGGGCACGGTAACCACCGATGGCGCCGACCTTGTGATCAAGACCAAGGGCGGCCTGGAAGTGGCCACCACCGACAAAGAGTTCAGCTTCAAGCTGGGCGGGCGCATCCAGGCCGATTACGCAAGGTTTAATGATTACTACACCCGTAACGGTAACTCGGCGGACGCTGCGTATTTTCGTCGCGCTTATCTGGAGTTTGGCGGTACGGTCTACAAAGACTGGAAATATCAGATCAACTACGACCTTTCCCGGAACGTGGGCAATGACAGCGCCGGTTACTTCGACGAAGGCAGTGTGACTTACACCGGGTTCAACCCGCTGAACCTGAAAGTCGGTCGTTTCTACACGGACTTTGGCCTGGAGAAAGCCACCAGCTCCAAGTGGGTCACGGCCCTGGAGCGTAATCTTTCCTACGATGTTGCCGAGTGGATCAACGATAACGTCGGCATGGGCGTACAGGCCAACGGTGTCGTGGGTGAGATGGCCTATCTATCCGGCAGCGTGTTCAGCGAAAACAACAACGACACCGACGGCGACAGCGTCAAGCGCTACAACCTGCGCGGCGTGTTCGCACCGTTGCATGAGTCTGGCAATGTGCTGCACGTCGGGGTGCAGTACGCCTACCGCGACCTCAAGGACGCAGCCATCGACACGCGTATCCGCTCACGCATGGGCATGCGCGGCGTCGAGACCAATGGCGGTAACAGTGCCGGCACCAATGGCACCCGTTCGGTATTTGGCGGCAGCGCTGCCCAGCAAGGCCTGTGGAAAGACGACTCGGTGTGGGGCCTGGAAGGTGCCTGGGCACTGGACGCTTTCTCGGTGCAGGGCGAGTACCTGCGACGGACCCTCAAGGCCGATGCGGCACAAAATGACGTCAAGGCCAGCGGCTATTACGCACAGATGGCCTACACCCTGACCGGCGAGCCACGCATCTATAAACTCGATGGCGCCAAATTCGACTCCATCAAGCCGCAAAACAAACAGATCGGTGCCTGGGAGGTGTTCTACCGCTACGACGCGTTCACCGTCGAGGACGACAATGTCGTTGTCAGCACCAATGTGCGCCAGGTCGGCGACAGCGAGGGCAAAGCCCATACCCTGGGGGTCAATTGGTACGCTAATGAAGCGGTCAAGGTCAGTGCCAACTACGTCAAGGCCCGCACAGATAACGTCAGCAACATCCAGGGCGATGACACGGGCGATGGGATCGTGATGCGCTTGCAATACGTCTTCTAAAAAACGCAAAAAACCGGGTGCCGATGGGGGAGCGCTCAAGCCCATCGGTACCGGCCGGGCGATGATCAGTAAGCCGTCGCAATCGCCAGGGCCAACTGCCCGTCGGACATAAACGGCGGGCGGTACGCCCCATGGTAGTAACGCACCGCCTGTTCAAATTGCGCGCCCCGTATCTGCCCCTCCGAGCCAATAAAGGCCAGGGCATCCGACTTGGCCGGAGCAAAGAAGTTGCCGGGGTGGGTCGTGAGTTCAGTGGCGATGGTGCTGAAAAGCGTAGGCCCGACCGTGGTCCAGTACATGGCGCGGTCGCCCGGTTTCTCGGGTTCCCCGGCCAGTGTATGGGGGCTGATCGACGTCAGTAGGCAGAGCGCGAAAACTTTCCATAAATCCATTGCTTGGCTTCCGATGCGCTGGGATGGGCGACACCATAGCAGAGTCACCCATGAGGAATCGTGGCCTGAACAGGAGCACGGCCCAAGTGTCCCCTTACGCGTTCAGCCGCCGCGCAATTTCCAGCCGTAACGCGCCATGGGCATCCTCGGTGTAGGGTGTGGCGTTTTTCCAGTCGTAGAACCACACCGGCATCTTGCGGTATTGCTCGGCTTCCGAGGCGTAGCGCGGGAAGATGTGGCAGTGCAACTGCGGCTCTGAATTGCCAAGGATTTCGTAATTCATCCGCAGGGCATCGGTGGCCTGCAACACGGCATCGCCGAGGCGGGCCATGTCCAGCAGGTAGGTGGTCCTGGCCTGGAGATCCAGGTCGTTGAGGCTCGGCACCACCGGATCAGGCAGCAGCAGACAGTAGCCGGGCAGGAACTGCACATCGCCCATCACCGCCCAACCAGAGGGCATCTTGCAAATAACCTTATCGTTGGCGCCTCTGCGCGCCAGTGCCACACGTTCCGAAATCAGAGACATCCGTAGTCCTCAAAGGGTTGTGAAGGGACGCGCCAAAACCGTATTGAACCACAGCGCAGGTTGACCAAGTGCATTCGAGCTTCGGCGAGGCGGTGAGATCGCAGGCCACTGTTCCACCGCGATCGCTGGCAAGCCAGCGCCTACCAGAAACGATCCAGCCGATAGGCCTCCAATGCCGGCAAGCCTTTGGGGTGGGGCCTGTCGACCGGCGATACCTGCTGCGCGATAAGTTCGGCGGTGACAGCTGCCTGGGTCAGGCCCAGGTGTTGATGACCGAAAGCCAGCAACACCTTACCGTCACACACTCGGTCGATGATCGGCAACGAATCCGGCAACGATGGCCGAAAGCCCATCCACGGTGTGGCATCGGCAACGCTCAGTTCGTGCCGCAGCAAGCCTTGGCTCAGGCGGTGCAACTGCCAGGCGCGCTCCATGTCCGGTGGCCGGTCGAGGCCGGCGAACTCCACGGTGCCGGCCAGCCGCAGCCCATCGGCCATGGGCGTCATGATGAACTTGCGCTCCAGTGAGGTGACGGCGAAGGGCAAGCGGCCTTGCTCGTGGGGCAGCATCAGGTGATAGCCGCGCTCGGTGTCCAGTGGCACCTTTTTACCGGTCAGCGCCTGGGTGAGTGTTGCCGAGTGCGCGCCGCAGGCGATCAAGACCTGGCGGGCGCTCACGTGGCCCTGGTCGGTGCGCAGTGCAACACCCTGGGCCTGAAGCTGGCCATTTCGAACCTGCTGCTTGAGGAATGTCACGCCGCAGGCCTTGGCGGCTTCGACCAATTCGCAGACCACGCGATAGGGATCGAGGAAGTGCCCGGTCCGGGGAAAGAACAGGCCACCCTGGATCCGTTCGCTTAATTGTGGTGCAGCCTGCTGTACGGCGTCCGCCGACCATAAGTCCACCGGTACCTGTTGCTGGGCCATGCGTGCTTTCAACCCTTCAATTGCCTGGCGCGATTCGGTGCGTTCAAACACCAGCAACGAACCGTCTTCGCGCATCAGTTGTGGCCGGGAGATGCTCGCCAGCAAACGCTGCCAGGCGTCCAGGCTGCTTTCATTGAGTGCGCGGATACCGGCGACCGTGCGCTGGTAGGCGGTCGGTCGCAGGTTCAGCAACAGGCGGGTAAACCAGGGCAGGGCACGGGGCAAGTATTTCCAGTCCAGGCGCAGCGGCCCCATCGGGTCCAGCAGCATGGCGGGCAGGCGCGTCAGGATCGACAGGTCGGCGATAGGGAACACTTGCTCGGTCGCCAAATGCCCGGCGTTGCCGAACGAGGCGCCCATGCCCGGTTCCTGCTGGTCGATGACCACCACGCGGCGGCCCTGGCGGGCGAGTTGCAGGGCGCAGGCGACGCCGATGATGCCGGCGCCGACCACGGCAATGTCGATGTCGGGTTGACGGTTGTCGGGCATGGTCAGGCTTCTCTCTGGCCGTCGAGCAAACGCCGCAACTGCAAGGGATTAGCCTGTTTCAAGGCCGCGGGCAGCAGGCTGTCGGGGAAGTCCTGGTAACACACCGGGCGCAGGAAGCGCAGGATCGCAGCGGTACCGACTGAGGTCGAGCGTGAGTCCGAGGTGGCCGGGAACGGCCCGCCATGCACCATGGCGTCACACACCTCCACCCCAGTCGGCCAGCCATTGACCAGCAGCCGGCCAGCCTTGCGTTCAAGGGCCGGCAGCAATGCCTGTGCGTGCCCCAGGTCGCCCTCATCCAGGTGCAGGGTTGCGGTCAGTTGGCCTTCGAGGTGTTCGGTCACTTGGCGCACTTGCTCGTTGTCGGCGCATTGCACCAGCAACGAGGCGGCGCCGAAGACTTCGGCCTGTAGATGTGGGTTGGCGAGGAAGTCTTGCGCGTGGGTAGCAAACAGCTGGGCCTGGCATTGGTTCGGGCCTTGCGCCGCCAACCCGCTGGCTAGGCAATGGGCATGCTCGGCCAGAGCGCCGATGCCCGCCTGATAGGCCTGGAAGATGCCCGGGGTGAGCATGGTCTGCGCCGGGCTGCGTTGCAGGAGGTTGCTGGCGATGCTGACAAACTGCGCAAGCGGCGCGCCTTGCACCGCAATCACCAGGCCGGGGTTGGTGCAGAACTGCCCGGCGCCCTGGGTCAGTGAGGCGACAAAGCCTTGCGCCAACGCCTCGCTGCGCGCCTTGAGGGCGGCAGGGAACAGGTACACCGGATTGATCGAACTCATTTCTGCATACACCGGGATGGGCACCGGGCGTGCCTGGGCCGCCTGGCACAAGGCGATGCCGCCACTTCGCGAGCCGGTAAACCCCACGGCCTTGATCCGTGGGTCGCTGACCAGGGCCATCCCCACTTCATGGTCAGCGCCGTACAGCAGGGAGAACACGCCTTCGGGCAGGCCACATTGCTTGACTGCACGGGCCAGCGCACGGCCCACCAGTTCGCTGGTGCCGGGGTGGGCGCCGTGGGCTTTGACGATCACCGGGCAACCGGCGGCGAGTGCCGAAGCGGTATCACCGCCTGCCACCGAAAAGGCCAGCGGGAAGTTGCTGGCGCCGAATACCGCCACCGGCCCCAGCGGCACCTGGCGTTGGCGCAGGTCGGCACGGGGCAGGGGCTGGCGTTCGGGTTGTGCGGTGTCGACCCGCACATCCAGCCACTCGCCGGCGCGCACGGTCCGGGCGAACGCGCGCAGTTGCTGGCAGGTACGGCCCCGTTCGCCCTGGATTCGCGCCTGGGGCAAGCCGGTTTCAGCCACCGCCCGTTCGATCAGTTCATCGCCCAGGGCTTCTATTTCATCGGCGATGGTGTCGAGACATTCAGCACGCGCCGCCAGGGACGTTTCGCGGTAGCGATCGAAGGCTGACCACGCCAGCGCGCAGGCCTGGGCCACCTGTTCGGTGGAACCGCCGTGATAGGCCGGCTCCAGCGCAGCCTGGGTTGCCGGGTTGATGGCGTGGAGGGCGGCGCGGGTGCCGGGAATGGAGTGCTGACCGATCAGCATATTGCCTGTCAGAGTCATGGCCTGTTCCTGAAAAAAGAAGAAACGCCGCTGTGCAACAGCGGCGTACGGGCAGTCAGTCGATGTTCTGTTCTGCCGACCAGTTGGCGTACCACTGGCGGAACAGCGCGTACTGGTTCTCGGCATACCGGCGCTGGGCATCGCTGAGTACATCGCTTTGGTTGAAGTGCAGGCGGTACTCCAGGTCGCCATTGAGCACCATCAAGTGCTTGTAATAGAGCACCAGGTCGCAGCCTTCATCGAAGGACGACAGCACCGCCAGCGCCGCTTCCAGCTCGCGGGCCTGGCGCCGGGCTTTGGCATCGCCCTTGGCGGCTTTCTTGCTCAAGGCCACCAGTTGCAGGACTTCCCGTGGCAGGGCGTTGCCGATGCCGGTGATGGCACCGGTGGCGCTGCAGTTGACAAAACCGTGCACCACTTGGGTATCCACACCCACCATCAGGGTCACGTCATCGTCCTTGGAGGTGATGTGTTCGGCCGCGTAGCGCAGGTCGGCGCCACCGCCGAATTCCTTGAAGCCGATCAGGTTCGGGTACTCGCGGCGCAGTTCAAAGAACAGGTCGGCGCGGGTGGCAAAGCCGTAGTAGGGGCTGTTGTAGATCACCGCCGGCAGGTTTGGCGCAGCGCTGAGGATTGCCGCGAAGTGGGCCTTTTGTGCGGTGGCCGAGGCACCACGGGACAGCACCCGCGGGATGACCATCAAGCCATGGACGCCGACCTTGGCCGCATGCGCCGCATGGGAAACGGCTTCACGGCTGTTGACCGCGCCGGTGCCGACGATGGTCGGGATACCCGCCGCTACCAGGCGGGCCACGCCTTCCTGGCGCTGGGCTTCGGTGAGCAGCGGCCAGTCGCCCATGGAGCCGCAATACACCACGGCGCTCATGCCGATCTCGATCAGCTCGCGGCCCTTGGCAACCAGGGCGTCGAAGTCCGGCTGGCGCTCGGCAGTGCACGGGGTCATCAGGGCCGGGATGCAGCCGGTGAAGATGTTATCGCTCATTGTTTTATCTCCTTGGAAGGGTCTGTTTTAAAGCGACCGGGTGCTTAAATGCCCCAGGCGAAAGGGTCCTGTTCGTCGATCAACAAGGTGCTGTCGGCGGTCATGTAGGCGCGGCCGGTGATGAAGGGGCGGATGCGTTCGCCCTCCCACTCAAAGCGGCCTTCGAATTGGCTGGCGGTGATGCTGGCTTGTCTCCACGGCTCCCCGGCCTTGAGTTTTCCATCGGCGGCCAGGCACGCCAGCTTGGCGCTGGTGCCGGTGCCGCAGGGCGATCGGTCGTAGGCCTTGCCAGGGCACATGACGAAATTGCGGCTGTCGGCCTGGTCGTCATCGGCGAACAGTTCGATATGGTCGATCAACGCGCCGTCTTCGCCATGGATGCCTTGGGCTTGGAGGGCCTTGAGCATCGCCCAGGTGAAGTCGGTGAGGGCATCGACATTGGCCATGTGCAAGCCCTGGCCGTGCTCGGACACCAGGAAAAACCAATTGCCACCCCAGGCGATATCGCCATACACGCGGCCATGGCCCGGTACTTCCACCGGCACCTGCTGGCGATAGCGATAGGCAGGCACATTGCGCAGGGTCACTGCGCCGTCCGCATGCAAGGTGGCGCTGACCGGGCCCACCGGTGTGTCGATGCGGTGCTCCCCGGGTGCGATGTGCCCCAGGTAGTGCAACGAGGCGACCAGGCCGATGGTGCCGTGGCCACACATGCCGAGGTAGCCGGCATTGTTGAAGAAAATCACGCCACAAGTGGCGCCCGGCGAGACCGGCTCGCAGTACAGCGCACCGACCAGTACATCGTTGCCACGGGGCTCCAGCAGACAAGCGCGGCGCCATTGATCATGTTCGGTGCGCAGGCTGTCGAGTTGCTCGGCGATGGTCTGGCCGGTAAGGGTGGGGAAGCCATTCATGATCAGGCGCGTGGGTTCGCCGCCGGTGTGGGAATCAATCACGTGCAGTCGTTTCATCCAGCTATTCCTTGGTGATTGGCCAGTCATGCGTTGGCCGGCTGCATGCCGGCAGTGGGCAGCACGGCTTCGCTTTCGTCGTCTTCATGTTCCAGTTGCACCAGGTGCGCCGGCACGCCGGTGGCCGCGCCCCAGTAGTAGATGCCCAGCGCGCAGGCGGCGACGACCAGGGTGTCGAAGGGATGGCTAAGCACGCCCAGCCCACCAAAGCTGCCGAGTTTGGACAGCACCATGGTTAGCGCGTAGAAGCCGATCAGCCATGCGCTGGAGCGCACTTGCCGGGCGATGCTCAGGCGTTGGGTCGGCACCAGGCGACGGCACAGCAGGTACACCACAAACATCACGATTTGCAGGCCAAGCAGCCAGGACACGGTGTTCCAGCCCGACCAGTAAACGATCAGCGCGGCGATGATGAACGACAGTGGGCCCAGCACATTCATCCCCTTGACCCGGAACGGGCGCGGCATGTCCGGCGCATTGCGCCGCAGTGCGGCAACGCACACCGGGGCCACGGCGTAGCTCAAGACCAGGGCGGCAGACACCACATTGATCAGCGCCTCCCAGGACGGGAACGGCAGCGTCCAGAACACCGACAAGCCAAAGGTCAGCCACAGTGCCGGGCGCGGGATGCCGGACTTCTCATCGATACGCGTAAAAATCTTGAAGAAGGTGCCAGTCTGCGCCCAGCCATAGATCACCCGCGGCGTGGCGTTCATATAGATATTGCCGCAGCCGCTGGGGGAGATCACCGCGTCAGCCACCACCAGATAGGCCAGCCAACCCACCCCCAGAGCCAGGGCGATATCACGGTAGGGCAGGGCCAGTTCCTGGCTGATGCCTGCCCAGCCGTTGGCGAGCATTTCGGTGGGCACGCCGCCTAGGAATGCCACCTGCAGCAGCACGTAAATCGCCGTGGACAGCAGTACCGAAAGGATCAGGGCAATGGGAATGGTGCGTTGCGGGTTCTTCACTTCGCTGGCCACCGAGATGATCGGGGTCAGCCCCAGATAGGCAAAAATCACCCCACCGGCGGACACCGCCATTTCAATCCCCGACAGGCCGAACGGTGCGAATCCCTGGGAGTGAAAGTTGGCCGGTTTGAAGAAGGTGAACAGCACGCCGATCACCAGCAGTGGCACGATGAACTTGAAGATGCTGACCAGGTTATTGGCGATGGCGAAGGTCTTGACGCTGCGGTAGTTGAGCACGAAAAACAGGCAGAGCAGGCCGAACTGCACCAACCAACCGAGGGGGGTGGGGTCGCTGGAGCCAACCTTGGTCAACTCGGGAAACCAGGCGGCGGCGTATTGCCTTGAGGCGACCACTTCAATCGCTACCAGGCTGGAAAACGCGATCAGCGTGATAAAGCCCATCAGGTAGCCGAGCAACGGGCCGTGGGAATACACCGGGTAGCGCACCACGCCGCCGGCACGGGGCAGGGCCGCACCCAATTCGCAATACACAATGCCCAACAGCAGCACGGCAAAACCGCCGAGCAACCAGGAAAAAATCCCGGCAGGACCTGCGATGGACGACACGTGGCTGGCGGCAAACAACCAACCGGAACCGAAGATGGCTCCCAGTCCGATAAAGGTGAGGTCGATCAGAGACAGCTGTTTCTTGAACTTGCCTTGGGCTGACATAGCGGCGCCTTCTTGTGGGTTA
>Ga0180008_1001507_pt1 | contig 14523 bp, 13 predicted proteins | sample MM_PW_MetaG_FD_121121 | JGI IMG/M metagenome (GOLD analysis project Ga0180008, IMG submission 121121) | Groundwater microbial communities from the Aspo Hard Rock Laboratory (HRL) deep subsurface site, Sweden - MM_PW_MetaG | ecosystem: Environmental > Aquatic > Deep subsurface > Groundwater... | reverse complement strand
TGGGAGCGGGCTTGCTCGCGAAAGCGGTGTGTCAGTCAATACATCTGGCGACTGACACACCGCTTTCGCGAGCAAGCCCGCTCCCACATTGGTTTTGTGGTGGGGATGGTTATTTGCGCACGACCAGGTCCAGCACCTCATCCCGGTCCTTGATCTTCTGCAGCACGATCTCCGAGCGGATATCCATCACCCCCGCCGTGCGGTTCAAGTGGTTCACGATAAAGTCGGAGAAGTGCTTGAGGTTGCGCGCCTGCACCCGCAGCACATAGTTGCTGGCGCCGGTGATCACATAGGCACTGGCCACTTCCGGCCAACCCTGGACCTTCTTGATAAAGGTCTCGTGCCAGTCCTCCATATCCTGGCGCAACGACAGGTGGACGATGGCTTCCAGCTCGATCCCCAACTGCTCGGCATTGAGCACCGCACGATAGCCGCTGATCACGCCTTCGCTTTCCAGCAGGCGCAAGCGGCGCAGGCAGGCGGACGGCGACAGGGCGACTTTCTCCGCCAGTTCCTGGTTGCTGATACGGCCATCCTGTTGCAGGAAATGCAGGAGGCGCAGGTCGGTGGCGTCGAGAATCATGCTTAGAATTAATCCGCGTATTTGAAGGTTAAATTCGAATTTCCTACAGCTTATTAAGCCAGTTGCAGTGCACTTTGCACGAAAATTCTGCAAATCTTCGTTCATTATTTGGTCCGTCGTCACCTATAAAAACAGGACTTTCCATGAACAGCCGAAATCACTGCCAGACCCTCGACGCCCAGGACCCGCTGGCGCCACTGCGCCATCAATTCGCCCTGCCTGAAGGCGTGATCTACCTTGACGGCAACTCCCTCGGCGCGCGTCCGGTGGCGGCGCTGGAACGGGCGCAAGCGGTGATCACCCAGGAGTGGGGCAATGGTTTGATCCGCAGCTGGAACAGCGCCGGCTGGGCCGACCTGTCCCAACGCCTGGGCAATCGCCTGGCACCGCTGATCGGCGCGGGCAAGGCTGAAGTGGTGGTTACCGATACCACCTCGATCAACCTGTTCAAGGTGCTCAGTGCCGCCTTGAGCGTGCAGCGCCAACGCCAGCCACAGCGCAAGGTGATCGTCAGCGAGGCGAGCAACTTCCCCACCGACCTGTACATCGCCGAAGGCCTGGCCGCGCTGCTGCAACAAGGCTATTCCCTGCGCCTGGTGAACAGCCCGGACGAACTGCCGGCGGCTATCGACCAGGACACCGCAGTGGTGATGATCACCCACGTCAACTACAAGAGCGGCTACATGCACGACATGCAGGCGCTGACTGCCCTGAGCCATGAATGCGGCGCGCTGGCAATCTGGGACCTGGCGCATTCGGCGGGCGCGGTGCCGATTGACCTGCACCAGGCCGGCGCCGACTACGCCATTGGCTGCACCTACAAGTACCTCAACGGCGGCCCCGGTTCCCAGGCGTTTGTCTGGGTCAACCCGGCGCTGGTGGAGTTGGTAGCGCAGCCGTTGTCGGGCTGGTTCGGCCATAGCCGCCAGTTCGCCATGGAGTCCAACTACGTGGCCGGCAAAGGCATCACCCGCTACCTGTGCGGTACCCAGCCCATCACCTCGCTGGCGATGGTCGAATGCGGCCTGGACATCTTCGCCCAGACTGATATGGCCAGCCTGCGCCACAAATCCCTGGCGCTGACCGACCTGTTTATCGAACGGGTACAAAGCCGTTGTGCGGCCCATGACCTGACGTTGATCACCCCACTTGAGCATGCCAAGCGCGGCAGTCATGTGAGCTTTGAGCATCCTGAAGGCTACGCCATTGTCCAGGCGCTGATTGCCCGTGGCGTGATTGGCGATTACCGCGAACCGAAGATCATGCGCTTTGGCTTTACCCCGCTGTACACCAGCTTCACTGAGGTGTGGGATGCGGTGGAAATCCTTGGCGAAATCCTCGACGGCAAAACCTGGGACCAACCGCAATTCAAAGTGCGCCACAGCGTCACCTGAAAACACCACAAACCCCTTGTAGGAGCTGGCTTGCCTGCGATGAAATCGCCTCGATGTCACTGACATACCGAGGTGCCTGCATCGCAGGCAAGCCACCTCCCACAGGTGCTTGGCCAGCAGCAACCATCACAATAATAAAGGGGCACACACGTGACCACGCCAGACAACGGCTTTGCAGCAATCACCAACCGTGAACTGGGCCTGCGGCGCCAGCTCACTTCCGGGCAGATGAGCATGATCGCCATCGGTGGCGCCATCGGCACCGGGCTGTTCATGGGCAGCGCCTATGCCATCGGCTATGCCGGGCCCAGCGTGCTGGTCAGCTACGCCATCGGTGCGTTGATCACGCTGTTGTTGATGGGCTGCCTGGCGGAGATGACGGTGGCCCACTCCACCTCCGGCTCCTTTGGCGCCTACGCCGAGTTTTATGTCAGCCCCCTGGCCGGGTTCCTGGTGCGCTATGCGTACTGGGCGGCGATTGTGCTGGCGGTGGGGGCCGAGGTCACGGCAGTGGCGATGTACATGAAGTACTGGTTCGCCAACGTGCCGGAGTGGGTGTGGATCGTCTCGTTCTCCAGCGTGCTGATCGTGCTCAACGCTATCAGCGTCAAGACCTTCGGCAACTTCGAGTACTGGTTCTCGACGATCAAGATCAGCGCGATTGTCGGCTTCATCATCCTTGCGGTGTATGTGGTGTTCGGCTCCGGCAACCCGGATTACGGGGTGCAGAACTACACGGCCCACGGTGGGTTTTTCCCCAATGGCCTGAGTGGCATGTGGATCGCGGTGATCGTGTCGATCTTCAGCTACCTGAGCGTGGAGATGATCGCGGTGGCGGCGGGTGAAGCGGCCGACCCGGAGCAGGCGGTGAAAAAAGCCTTCCGCGCGACGATTGTGCGGCTGGTGGTGTTCTACCTGCTGACCCTGGCGCTGATGCTGGCTATCGTGCCGTGGAACCAGGCCGGGCAGAGCCAGAGCCCATTTGTCACGGTGATGCAGACCATCGGCATTCCCGGCGCCACCGGGGTGATGAACTTCGTGATCCTGATTGCCGCGCTGTCGGCGATGAACAGCCAGCTCTATATCACCACGCGCATGATGTTCAGCCTGTCCCGTGCCGGCTTTGCACCAAAATCCATGGGCGCCCTGAGCAAAAGCGGGATCCCTCTGAACGCGTTGCTGCTGTCCAGTTCGGGTATCGCCCTGGCGACCCTGCTCAACGTGGTGTACCCGGAAAGCTCCTTCACCCTGATGATGGCTATCTCGATGTTTGGCGCGATCTTCACCTGGTTCATGATCTTCCTCACGCACCTGTTCTTCCGCCGCTATCGCAAGCGCCACGGCGGGCCGACGTTGTCGTTCCAACTGCGGCTGTTTCCCTACAGCACGCTGCTGGGGCTGGTGCTGATGGGCGCGGTGATGATCACCACGTTCTTCACCGAGGCGTTCAAGATGACCCTGGTGTTTGGCGTGCCGTTCCTGTTGATCCTGTCGGCGGTGTATTACATGTTCTTCCGCAAGCGCTCGCCCAGCCCCGCAGGAGCCGGCTTGCCGGCGATGGCGGCCGAGAAGTTGGCGAAGGACTAACGGGCCCCATCGCCGGCAAGCCGGCGCCTACAGGGGGGGACAGTGCGTTCAGCAGGGCAGTGGCATAACCCGGCAACTGCTCGAACGAACGCGCGCACAACAGCAGTTTGCGACAGGCCCAGCCCTCCGTCAGGGGCTGGGCCTGCAATTGCTGGGCGTGGGGCCAGCGCTGCAACGCCGCCAGCGGCACAATCCCCAGGCCCGCGCCCCGGGCGACCATGCGCATCACCCCATCAAAGCCATCGGCCCGCACCCGGGTCTGCAAGCGAAAGCCCGCGTGCAGGGCCTGTTCCTCCAGGTACACCGCCAAGGCGCTGTCGGCGGCCAGGCCGACATAGTCGTAAGGCAAACTGTCGATAAAACTCACTGTGCCGGCCGTCAGCGGGTGGCCCATTGGCAGGATCAGCACCAGTGGATCATCGCGAAACGGTCGGGTCTGCAAGCCGTGGGTGTCCACCGCGTCGGAAATGATCCCCAGGTCCGCCGCACCCTGGCGCAAGGTATGGGTGATGCGCAGGCTGGGCAGCTCTTGCAGGTCGATATCAAGGTTGGGGTGCGCGCAGAGAAAATCCGCCAGTAGTTCCGGCAGGTATTCGCTCAGGGCGGTGGTGTTGCACAGCAGGCGCACCTGGCCTTTGACGCCGTTGGCGTATTCCGCCAGCTCTTGTTGCAGGCGCTCGGCTTGTTGCAACAGCAGGCGCGCATGCCGGGCCAGGGCGTTGCCGGCGGCAGTCGGTGTCACGCCGCGGCGGCCTCGCAGGAGCAACTCGCTACCCAATGAGGCCTCCATCGCGCGGATGCGCGCACTGGCGGCGGCCAGGGACAAATGGCTGCGGGCAGCCCCGGCGGTGATGTTGCCGGTGTCGAGGACGTGCAGGTAGAGACGCAGGTCGATCAGGTCAAAGTGCATGGCTGGAAATCCCGGGTGCCTGGAAGGGCCTCATCGCAGGCAAGCCAGCTCCCACATTGGGATTTGTGAACACATTCAACATGTGGGCGCCGGCTTGCCTGCGATAGCGGTCTAAGCCTCACGCAAAACAAGAGGCTGCCTCAGTATATGGCGAATTTCCAACCCCACGCCAAACCCGCACAATCGCGCCATGACAACCTTCCTCGCGTTCTACCAAAACCTCGGCCCAGCCCTGACGCTGCTGGTGATCGGCACCTTCCTGCTGGCCGGCACCGTCAAGGGGCTGATCGGCCTGGGCCTGCCCACCGTCGCCATGGGCCTGCTCGGCCTGGCTATGCTTCCGACGCAGGCTGCGGCCTTGCTGATCATTCCTTCGACCATCACCAACCTCTGGCAACTGGCCTTTGGCGGGCACTTGGGCGCGCTGGGCAAACGCCTGTGGCCCATGCTCCTGTTGATTTTCCTCGGCACGGGGCTCGGCTCACTGTGGCTGGGGATGGACGGTGGCCCCTGGGTGGTGCGGGCCTTGGGTGGGGCATTGCTGGTGTATGCGCTGTGCGGGCTGTTCCTGCCGACGTTGCGCGTGCCCGCCCGCACCGAGCCTTGGCTGGGCCCGGTGTGTGGCCTGCTGACGGGGATCATCACCTCGGCCACCGGCGTCTTCGTGATCCCGGCCGTGCCCTACCTACAGGCACTGGGCTTGAGCCGTGACCAACTGGTGCAGGCGCTGGGCTTGTCCTTCAGCGTTTCCACCCTGGCCCTGGCGGCCGGGCTGTTCTGGCGCGGCAACCTCGGTGCGGGCGAGCTCAATGCCTCGTTGCTGGCGCTGGTGCCGGCATTGCTGGGCATGTGGCTGGGGCAAAAGCTGCGCCAGCGCATCAGCGCCATGGTGTTCAAGCGTGTGTTCTTTATTGGCATGGCGGCCCTGGGCGGGCACCTGTTGATTGGCGGCTAGCGCAATAATCAAATTATTATTCGTGCTTGAAGGTCAAAAGTGTTTTGCCGATCCGTGGCTTACTCATCCGAGGGGTTGCCGATAGCCTGCGCTCATTCATTTTCAACCTTCAGGTAAACCCCCATGAAAAAAGTCCTGTTGCTCAACGGTGGTAAAAAATTCGCCCACTCTGACGGACGCTACAACAACACCCTGCATGACGCCGCCCTGGCCGTGCTGGACCGTGGTGGCATCGACGTGAAAGTCACCCATATCGACGCCGGCTACGACGTGGCTGAAGAGGTCGCCAAGTTCCTCTGGGCCGACGTGATCATCTACCAGATGCCCGGCTGGTGGATGGGCGCCCCGTGGATCGTCAAGAAGTACATCGACGAAGTCTTCACCGAAGGTCACGGCAGCCTGTACGCCAGTGACGGTCGCACCCGTTCCGATGCGTCGCAGAAGTACGGCAGCGGCGGCCTGATCCAGGGCAAGCAATACATGTTGTCGCTGACCTGGAACGCGCCGCAGGCGGCATTCGAAGACCCGAGCGACTTCTTTGAAGCCAAGGGTGTGGACGCGGTGTACTTCCCGTTCCATAAGGCCAACCAGTTCCTGGGGATGAGCGGCCTGCCGACGTTCCTCTGTGTGGACGTGATGAAACGCCCCTCCATCGAAGCCGACGTGCTGCGCTACGAGCAGCATCTGGCCCAGGTGTTTAACCTGACCCTGTAATACGGCTAGTATCCACGCAGCCGTGTTCACGAGGATTCCCGTTGAAAGCCCGATCCGATGAGCTACAGATCTTCGTCTGCGTCATTGAGTGCGGTTCGATTTCCGCCGCCGCCGAACAAGTCGGGCAGACGCCTTCGGCGGTCAGTCGTACCTTGTCGCGGCTCGAAGCCAAGCTCGACACCACCCTGATCAACCGCACCACGCGGCGCATGGACCTGACTGAAGAGGGCAAGTACTTCTTCGAGCAGGCCAAGCTGATCCTGGAGCAGATGGACGCGTTGGAAGAGCGCCTGTCGTCGCGGCAGAAAACCCCGTCCGGGCGCTTGCGGATCAATGCGGCGTCGCCGTTCATGCTGCATGCCATCGTGCCGTACGTCGCCGAGTTCCGCCGCCTGTACCCGGATATCCAACTGGAACTCAACAGCAACGACCTGATTATCGACCTGCTGGAGCAGAGCACCGATATCGCCATCCGCATCGGCACCCTGGCGGATTCGACCCTGCATGCCCGCTCCCTGGGCTGCAGCCCGCTGCATATCCTGGCAAGCCCCGCGTACCTTGAGCAACATGGCACGCCCGCCACCGTGGCGGACCTGGCCAGCCACACCCTGCTGGGCTTTACCCAGACCGAAACCCTCAACCACTGGCCGCTGCGCCATGTGCAGGGTGACCGCTGGCAGATCGAGCCGGGCATTGGCGCATCCAGCGGTGAAACCCTGCGCCAGCTGGCGTTGGAGGGGCAGGGCATCGCTTGCCTGTCGCATTTCATGACGGTCGAAGATATCAACGCCGGTCGCTTGCAGACGGTCCTTGCGCCGTTCAACAGTGGCTATCGCCAGCCGATCAACGCGGTGTACTACCGCAACTCGCAACTGGCCCTGCGGATCCAGTGCTTCCTCGACTTTATCCAGGAAAAGCTGGCGCGCTACGCCTGCTGACCTGCCCTTGTAGGAGCCGGCTTGCCGGCGATAGCGGTCTAAAGGCTGTGCGGGCCTTATCGCCGGCAAGCCGGTTCCTACTGGTTGCGCGGCGTGGTTTTCCGTACCATCGCCCCCTCTTTCCCCGCAACTCCCCTGGTAAATCCATGAAGCTCTCTCGTCTGCGTGCCGATGCCCTGGCCGGGCTCACCACGTCTTTTGCCTTGTTGCCCGAATGCATCGCCTTTGCCCTGGTGGCCCACCTCAACCCGCTGATGGGGTTGTACGGCGCCTTTATCATCTGCACGTTGACGGCGTTGTTCGGCGGCAGGCCGGGGATGGTCTCGGGGGCGGCCGGGTCGATGGCCGTGGTGATCGTCGCGCTGGTGGTGCAACACGGCGTGGAGTACTTGCTGGCGACGGTGATGCTCGGCGGCCTGATCATGATTGCCTTCGGCCTGCTGCGCCTGGGCAAGCTGGTGCGCATGGTGCCGCACCCGGTGATGCTCGGTTTCGTCAATGGCCTGGCGATCATCATCGCCCTGGCGCAACTGGAGCATTTCAAGGACGGTGAGGCTTGGCTGCGCGGCACGCCGTTGTATGTGATGGGCGGGTTGGTGGCGGCGACCATGGCCATCGTCTACCTACTGCCCCGCCTGACCCGCGCGGTGCCGCCGGCGCTGGTGGCGATTCTCGGCGTGGGCCTTGCGGTGTACCTGCTGGGCTTGCCCACTCGCACGCTGGGCGACATGGCCCACATCGCCGGCGGCCTGCCGGCCTTTGCGTTGCCGCAGATTCCCTGGACCCTGGAAACCCTGGGCATCATCGCGCCCTACGCGTTCCTGATGGCCATGGTGGGGCTGCTGGAAACCTTGTTGACCCTGAACCTTACCGATGAAATCACCGAGACCCGCGGCTACCCGGACCGGGAAAGCGTGGCCCTGGGCGCGGCGAATATGGTCAGCGGGGTGTTTGGCGGCATGGGTGGCTGCGCGATGATCGGGCAGACGGTGATCAACCTCAGCTCGGGCGGGCGTGGGCGCTTTTCCGGGGTGTTTGCCGGGGTGATGATCCTGCTGTTTATTTTGTTCCTCTCGCCGCTGATCGAGCGCATTCCCCTGGCGGCGCTGGTGGGGGTGATGTTCGTGGTGTCTCAGCAGACCTTTGCCTGGGCGTCGTTGCGGGTGATCAACAAGGTGCCGTTCAATGATGTGCTGGTGATCATGGCGGTGACGGTGATCACGGTGTTCACCGACCTGGCCACGGCGGTGCTGTGCGGGATTGTGATTGCCGCGCTCAATTTTGCCTGGCAACAGGCCCGTGAGCTGTACGCCGATGAACATCTGGAAGCCGACGGCAGCAAGCTTTATCGCCTGCACGGCACGTTGTTCTTTGCCTCAAGCACACCGTTTTTGAACCAGTTCGACCCGGCCAACGATCCGGCCCAGGTAACGCTGGACTGCCGGCACCTGAGCTTTGTCGACTACTCGGCCATCGCCGCGTTGATGACCTTGCGCGAGCGCTACGCCAAGGCTGGCAAGCACTTGCGGGTGCTGCATTTGTCGGAGCGCTGCAAGAAACTGCTCAAGCGTGCGCGGGTGCAGCACGATTGATTTTGTCGTCTCACGGGCCGCATCGCCGGCAAGCCGGCTCCTACAGGGGGCGTGTTTTGTAGGAGCCGGCTTGCCGGCGATACGGCCAGGAGATCGACGCAGACTTATGGGCCGATGAGGTTTTCCAGTTCGTCGGCGCGGGTCTGGGTCATGTCCAGCACACAGCCGGAGCCATTGACCTGATCGATGCTGCCGCCGGTCGCCGAACCGATAAAGGCGCAATTGGCATCGCGGTATTTGATCCACAGGCGCTGCACATCCTGCAGTTGCTGCCTGCGCTCGCCTTGGGCATCCAGCGCGGTTTTATAGGCGCTGTTCAGGCGCTTGTCCTGAATCCTGGTTTGCTCGACGTTGCAACTGACCATCGCGGCCGTGGTGTTGGCGGCGTCCAGGCATTTTTGCAGGGCCGGGCTGCTGTCGGCGGCCACTGCGGCGCCGGACAAGGCCAGCAACAGCGCGCTGGCGGTGAAGGTTCTAGGGTTCATCGAGGGCTTCCTGGCGGTTATTGGGTAGGCCATTTATGACCGGGCACTGGCAGCCGAGTTTCCCGTACCCGCCCCAAGCCGGCATGTAAGAACGATCCCCTGATTTTCATCCTGGGTCTGCGGGCATGTCCCAAAGCGACAGCGCTTGCCTGTGGGCGAAAATTACTTTCATTAAATTTGAAAATAATCCTCGGTAATGATTTATGAGTTTCACAACTAATTCGACGTGACCCTTTCCGAGGAGTACCGCATGGCCACATCACCGGGCATCTGGCTGTTGGCATACGCTGCCATCGCCATCATTGCATTGATCGTGCTGATTGCACGTTACCGGCTCAACCCGTTTATCGTCATCACCCTGGTGTCCATTGGCCTGGCGCTGCTGGCCGGGATGCCGGCGGATACGATCATGGGCTCCTACGAAGCGGGGGTCGGCAAGACCCTGGGGCATATCGCGCTGGTGGTGGCCCTGGGCACCATGCTCGGCAAGATGATGGCTGAGTCTGGCGGCGCCGAGCAGGTGGCGCGCACCTTGATCGCGCGCTTTGGCGAGCGCAATGCCCATTGGGCCATGGTGTGCATTGCCTTCCTGGTGGGGCTGCCGCTGTTTTTCGAGGTCGGTTTTGTGTTGCTGGTGCCGATTGCCTTTACCGTGGCCCGCCGCGTAGGCGTGTCGATCCTGATGGTCGGCCTGCCGATGGTCGCCGGCCTGTCGGTGGTGCATGCCCTGGTGCCGCCGCACCCGGCGGCGATGATGGCGGTGCTGGCGTACAACGCTTCGGTCGGGCAAACCGTGTTGTATGCGATTTTGATCGGTATCCCCACCGCGATCATCGCCGGCCCCGTGTACGCCAAGTTCATCGTGCCGCGCATCCACCTGCCTGCCGAGAACCCGCTGGAGCGTCAGTTCATCGAGCGCGAGCCACGCAGTCGCCTGCCCAGTTTCGGCCTGACCATGGGCACCATCCTGCTGCCGGTGGTACTGATGATGATCGGTGGCTGGGCCAACCTGATCTCCACCCCAGGTAGCGGTTTCAACCAGTTCCTGTTGTTTATCGGTAACTCGGTGATCGCCTTGCTGGTGGCGACCCTGGTCAGCTTCTGGACCCTGGGCCTGGCCCAGGGCTTCAACCGCGAGTCGATCCTCAAGTTCACCAACGAATGCCTGGCACCGACCGCCAGCATCACGTTGCTGGTGGGCGCCGGCGGTGGCTTGAACCGCATTCTGGTGGACGCCGGCGTGACCCATGAAATCCTCGGGATGGCCAACGCCTTCAACTTGTCGCCGCTGGTGATGGGCTGGTTGTTCGCCGCGCTGATGCGCATCGCCACAGGCTCAGCCACCGTGGCCATGACCACCGCGTCTGGCGTTGTCGCGCCCGTGGCCCTGGGCCTGGGTTATCCACACCCGGAGCTGCTGGTGCTGGCGACCGGTGCCGGTTCGGTGATCTTTTCCCACGTCAACGACGGCGGCTTCTGGCTGATCAAGGAATACTTCAATATGACGGTGATCCAGACCTTCAAGACCTGGACCGTACTGGAGACCCTCATTTCCCTGGTCGCCTTCGGTCTGACCTACGGCCTGTCTCTTGTTTTATGAGCCTCATCCTGTAACCCGGAGACCCCATGGACATCCTCTACCAGATCCGTGCCCGCCAGGATTCCTTCAGCGCTGGTGAAGGGCGAATCGCCCGGCTGATGCTCGATGATGTGGGCTTCGCTGCATCCGCGAGCCTGGAAGAATTGTCCCTGCGGGCCGAGGTCAGCACCGCGACCTTATCGCGCTTTGCCCGCAGTGTCGGTTGCCGTGACCTGCGCGACCTGCGCCTGCAACTGGCCCAGGCCAGCGGCGTGGGCAGTCGCTTCCTGGACCCGGCGGGGCTGCCTGAGCAGTCGGCGTTTCATCGGCAGATCCTGGGGGATATCGAAGCGACGCTGCGCCAGCATCTGTCCGGTTTCAATCAGGCCGGTTTTGTCGATGCGGTGAACCTGCTGGGCAAGGCGCGGATGATCCACGCCTTTGGCATGGGCGGCCCGTCGAGCCTGTGCAGCGAGGAGTTGCAGGTGCGCCTGGTACGCCTGGGCTACCCGATTGCCGCGTGCCACGACCCGGTGATGATGCGGGTCACGGCCGCCACATTGAGTGCCGAGCAGGCGCTGATTGTCTGCTCCCTCACCGGGCTGACGCCCGAGCTGCTGGGGGTGGTGGCGCTGGCGCGCAACTATGGCGCACGGATTGTCGCCATCACCCTGGCCGACTCGCCGCTGGCGCAGTTGGCAGACGTGCTGCTGCCGCTGCAACCGGCCGAAACCAGTTTTATCTACAAACCCACGGCCGCGCGCTACGGCATGCTGCTGGCCGTCGATGTGCTTGCCACCGAACTGGCCCTGGCCAGGCCGGACGACAACCAGGAGCGTCTGCGCCGGATCAAACTGGCCCTGGACGACTATCGCGGCGGCCCTGACAGCCTGCCGCTTGGAGATTGAGATGAAGTACCACACGCTGGTTCGCCAGGCGCTGATCATTGATGGCAGCAACACGCCGGGGTACATCGCGGACGTGGGGCTGCGCGAGGGGCGGATCGAGAAGATCGGTGATTTGTCGGCCGCCCGGGGCGAACATGAGGTGCAGGCCAATGGCCGTGTACTGGCGCCGGGTTTTATCGATGTGCACACCCACGACGACACGGTGGTAATCCGCCAGCCGCAGATGCTGCCCAAGCTCAGCCAGGGCGTGACCACGGTGATCGTCGGCAACTGCGGCATCAGCGCCTCGCCGGTCAGCCTGCGTGGGGATCCGCCGGACCCGATGAACCTGCTGGGCAAGGCCGAGGCGTTTGTCTACCCGCGTTTTGCCGATTACCGGGCGGCCGTGGAAAACGCCCAGCCGGCGCTCAACGTCGCCGCGTTGATCGGCCACACGGCACTGCGCAGCAACCATATGGACGACCTGCAACGCACTGCCACGCCAACGGAAATAGCCTTGATGCGTGTGCAATTGCAGGAGAGCCTTGCCGCGGGCGCCCTCGGTTTATCCACAGGCCTGGCCTACGCCAGTGCGTTCAGTGCCGACACCGACGAAGTGCTGCAATTGAGTGAAGAGCTGACGGCGTTTGGTGCGGTGTACACCACCCACCTGCGCAGTGAATTCGAACCGGTGCTGGAGGCCATGGACGAGGCGTTCCTGATCGGTCGCCATGCCCAGGCACCGGTGATCATCTCCCACCTCAAATGTGCCGGCGCGGGCAACTGGGGGCGCAGCCCACAACTGCTGGCGTCCCTGGAACAGGCGGCCAAGAGCCATCCAGTGGGTTGCGATTGTTATCCCTATGCCGCCAGTTCCTCGACCCTGGACCTCAAGCAAGTTACCGATGCCTTCCGCATCACCATCACCTGGTCGACGCCGCATCCACAAATGGGGGGGCGGGACCTGCAAGATATCGCCGCCGAGTGGGACGTGTCCCTGATGGACGCAGCCCGCCGCCTGCAACCGGCAGGGGCGGTGTACTACGGAATGGATGAGGCGGATGTGCAGCGCATCCTCGCCCATCCGCTGTCGATGGTGGGCTCCGATGGCTTGCCGGAAGACCCTTTCCCCCATCCACGGTTGTGGGGGGCCTTCCCGCGGGTACTCGGGCACTTCAGCCGTGACCTGGGACTGTTCCCGCTGCACACGGCGGTCCATAAAATGACCGGCTTGTCGGCCGCGCGTTTTGGCCTGGCCGGGCGGGGTGAAATCCGCGAGGGATATTGGGCCGACCTGGTGCTGTTCGACCCGTTGCGGGTGCGGGATGTGGCGGACTTCAAGGACCCGCAACGGGCCGCCGAAGGGATTGACGGGGTGTGGATCAATGGTGTGTTGAGCTACTGCGAGGGACTGGCGAATGGTCGGCGGGCCGGGCGCTTCCTGGAGCGCAGCGGGGATTTGCGTGGCGGCTTCTGATTCGACGGTGTGTTGTGGTCGCTGGGTTTTTTGTGGTGAGCGGGTCAGGTGTTTGCTTATAGTGGCCGCTTCAAAACCGGGAGCTGTCGTCATGCGCTTAGGAAAAGTCACCCCTATCTTGCGGACCTTCGACGAGGCCAAGACTTGGGAGTTCTACATCGGGTTCCTTGGTTTCAAGGTCGATTGGCAGCACCGCTTCGAAGATAACTTCCCGCTGTATCTGCAAGTGTCGTTCGGTGCCTGTGTGCTGCATCTGTCCGAACACCATGGCGATGCCTCACCGGGCGCAGCGGTACGGATCCAGGCCGAGGGATTGGATGCCTACCAGCAGCAATTGCAGGCCAAGGACTATCGCTTCGCCAAGCCGCAGATCGAAGAAACACCCTGGGGTACGCGGGAGATGAGCATCAAGGATCCATTCGGCAATCGGCTGGTATTTGTCGAGGAAGGCCAGGCCTGATCGACAAATGGCAGGCAATAAAAAACCGCCTTTTCAGGGCGGTTTTTTATTGCAATCCCAGTTAGTGGCTGGGGTTGCATGCTCAAAGGAAGCAGTGATGTACGAACAAATACTACTTTTGGTTTTGGGAATTCGCAAGGCTTGGCGACAATCGGCATTGTTCGTTTTTGATGCCTGACCTTATCCAAATGTAGACGCAAAAAATGGTAATAAAACACTGTGGAACTACAGAGTGTTTGATGGGCGTTCGTCACACCTTGGACGTGGATCTTGGTTAGTATCGCCCCTGTTCTGCGTTTGTCGTTTGGTAGGTGAGGCTGGGTACGCGCTCGAATTCTGGACCGACCGCCACGGGCTAGTAATCCGTGCCGGATTCATGCGGGAGGAACCAAAGCCCGGCCGCCTCAAAGGAAGCCGTGATGTGCATCCCAAGGCTCACGTGTTCCGGTAAGTGCGCTGGAGGTAAGGCCCAACCTCAGGAGGGCCGAGTATGTCCAAGTTTGCACGACGTACGTGGGACCTCGTAGTGAATTGCCTGCGTGTTTATCACGTCTGGAAATTCCTGCGAGACAGCTTCGATGACCGTTAAGGCCTGAGAAGTGGAGCCGCCCCGGTTTCGGCCGGGGCGGCTTTTTGTTTACACCCGGAAATGGCTGACCATCTGCTGCAACTGGCTGCCCAGCCGTGCCAGTTCGACGCTGGACTTGGCCGTCTCGTCGCTGGCCGTTGCGGTCTGTTCCGACACATCGCGCACGTTGACGATGCTGCGGCTGATTTCTTCAGCCACGGCGCTTTGCTGTTCGGCAGCGGCGGCGATCTGCTGGTTCATCGACTGGATATTCGACACCGTGCGGGTGATGTTCTCCAGGGAGACGCCGGCCTTGCGGGTCAGCTCGACGCTGCTGTCGGTCAGGCTGCGGCTGTTGTTCATCACATTGGCCACTTGCTGGGTACCGTTCTGC
>Ga0180008_1001506_pt1 | contig 14526 bp, 18 predicted proteins | sample MM_PW_MetaG_FD_121121 | JGI IMG/M metagenome (GOLD analysis project Ga0180008, IMG submission 121121) | Groundwater microbial communities from the Aspo Hard Rock Laboratory (HRL) deep subsurface site, Sweden - MM_PW_MetaG | ecosystem: Environmental > Aquatic > Deep subsurface > Groundwater... | reverse complement strand
CGGCCTCTTCGGCAACCTCGTGTTTTTCGTCAGCAGAGAGATTGTAAAACTCGCCCAGCGAGTCAGCGTATGCGGGCAGGGGAAGAGATTAAACTGTTTCCGCCAAGTGGTTATGTACTTGTCAGTCGCGCCATGTTCCATTGCCCAAATATGGCACTCGTGAGCCGTTGCCCGTGTGGCAGCACTAACGGTATCGCCATATTCATCAAGCATCCATATTTCATATATTCCGTTTTCGTGTTGTCCCAAGTATGCTATTGCTTCCATGATAATCCCCCTATATTATGAGTATATGTCGGCAGATCCGGCATATATGCCATAACATCGGCATCCCCTAGTTGCTCTGGCTGTCTCCCCGAGATTTTCGCCTTTCGGCTTGTTGTATCCAGGACTTGCCTGACTCGGTGTGCCCATCCTTCAGAGCGCCTTCCAAGGACCGATATTTAGTTTTCAAAGAGCGTCTCGCCGTTCGATTTCTTAATAGTGCAACGTCAATGCTAAAACCCGAAAATAACCGCAATAAATCGTATTACGTCAATCGTATCAAGCACTTACGCTCAACTAAATCATCCCGCACAGAACATGCCAAGCAATACGGAAATACGTTATGTCAACCAATATCGTAACATTTGTTTATACCACTGAAATATGTCAAGCAATATCAGGAGGTTATTGACTGTAATAAAATATGCAGTCTATAAACTAATATTACACCAAACCTCTATTTATAACAAATTCAGTCACTTACATGCACTAAACAGATGGTTGTTGACAAACCTGGTGGAATGATATATGGATTAATTATATGTTCAACTGCGCCCTGTCCCTGGGTGCCGATTCATCCGGGGACGGGGCCTACCCTAATCGGAGGGTTGTCATGAGATTACAAACTAAGCTGAAAACGATTAAAAGGAAGATAATGTTCCATCAGGAAGCAATTAAAACGCTGAACCAAGAATTCGCCGAGACGATAGCCCGAGCTCCCAAGGCAACGATAGAACGGGAAGCAAGCGACCTGTATTGGAACCATCCTGAAATACGGGTGACGGATATAGCCAAGAGACTAGGGGTGAAGGAATCCGAATTTAAACCCCTTAAAATGTTCAAATGCGATAAATGCAAAGATGAAATCATTTATGCTACCAGCAGGTACAAAAAAGATGAACTCGAAAGAGCCCACAAAAAGGGTGATGCAATTTGCCAAGGCTGCGCCGAAGACAAACACAAGGAACTAGCCGAAAATTGGAAGAGATACAACGAATCGACGGAAATTAATGATATCCGCCTCCGGCAGCTTAAAACAATGCCCTATAAAGATTACCTGCAAACAGATGAATGGAAGGCCCGAAGGACAGCATATCTTAAAACAGTTGGCTATCGTTGTGAAGTATGCAATACTAACGATAAAACTCTAAATATACATCACAGAACATACAAACGGCGCGGGAATGAATGGAATAAAGACCTAATAGCTCTATGCCATGATTGCCATGGTATTTTCCATTTAAACTCCAAGCTGGCAAGTCAGTAGATAAACTTTACCGGCTCCGATTAGAAGACGCCCAGAGCTACCCAGTGGACCTGCTATCACAGGCAACGGGGATAAACGACCGGGTCATATGACCTGCGATAAACGGTAGAGCATAAATGAAGCGGGAAATACCCGCAAATCAACACCGGGTCTGGAATTCTAAACGTAGTTCTGCCAACCTTGACATGAGGGTACAATGCCTGACGTAGAGACAGCAGTTTACCTCACAGATATTTTGCGGATACTCGGATGGTCTAGGAGAAAGTTTTTCATGCAAAGGGAGGACCTCCAGAGCGCCGGAGCCATATTCTACAGAAAACAAGGCCGCCCACCAAGGAAGAGGATTTGCGCCTTCCCATCTCGTATCATACGGTGGATAAGCATCAAATCAAGCAAGGGCGAGATTCTATGACGGCAAAAAATATTGCGATTGTATGAATTTTCTTCTTTTTTGCACTCACTGGGATGCACTCCCCTGGGAGCTACGCGTGATTGCATTTTCCAGGCTATTGACAATATGTATATTATGTTGTATTAGGGAAGAATGCCTGTAACTGTAGATGAACTAAATGGCCCTGATCCCCTAGATGCCGCCTTCCAGTCTGAAAAGATTACCGCCCATTATCTAGTCAAAAAACTCAAACGAGAATTGAACGCCAAAGAGACCAAGACCATCAAGGTCAAGGGAGCGGTTGGCACTGACAACCTTCCCCGCGGTTTCCGTGTGGTGGCCTGCAGCGGAACCATGGCAGAGGGCAAGGAAGGCCAGGCCTTCGGTGATGGCGATACGGTGATCCAATACGATGTGATCGCCTGGGGGATAAGGCAGAAAGCCAGGGAGAGCGGGATGGCGCACTACCAGAAGCCGGGACCGGGTGACCCGAATGTACTCAGGATAAGCCATGAGCTAAACGAAGAGGACCGCAATTTAATCAGGGAAGGTGTGGAAGCATTCAAAACACTCATTATCAAGACACACTATGACGGCATTAGCGATTCCAAATAACATCGACTCACATTATCAGGCCGCGGACCCCTGGTACTGGGCCTACTCGACGCCCATCCAGCTGGTAGGTGGACCGTTTTCACTCAATGGCCATGAGTTTCAAGTGCGGCCTATGACCGTGACGCCTCGGATCAAGGTGGTTAAGAAGGGAACACAAACAACTTTTACCGAGTCCGAAGTGTTGACCTGCCTCCATGGCCTCATTAATCACCGGTACCCGCGGGGGATACTATACCTTTTCCCGACAAAGAACGAAGTCACCGATTTCAGTTCATCCCGCTTCAACCCACTCATCCACGACAATCCCGATACCATAGGTTGTTACGTCCGGGAGACAAACAGGGCCAACCTGCGCCGGATAGGATCGGGATTCCTTTATTTCCGTTCGGGCCGGCTCACATCGGAGATAGCCAAGCAAGCCAAGAGCTCGTCTCAACTAAAGTCATTGCCGGCCGATCACGCAGTTCATGATGAATACGATGAAATGCACGGCAGGATAGATGAGTTTGTCGATGGCCGCCTCTCCAAGTCAGAGATAGGGACAAAAACATATCTCGCAAACCCAACGCTGCCCGATTATGGTATCGCGGCTAAATTTGAGTTATCCGATCAGGAATATTGGCACATCAAATGCCAGCACTGCGGTGCCTGGACCTGCTTGGATGATCCGGACAGCGCCCACCCATTCCCCGAGTGCTTCCATGAAATGGCGGATGGGTCAGTAATTAGGGCCTGCTCGAAATGTGGACTTGACCTGGATCCGCGCTTCGGTGACTGGGTACCGAAAAAACCGGGGATTACCGATATCCTGGGATTCAGTATCGGCCACCCCTCAATCTATTGGATCAAGCCCGCGGACCTTCTCAGGGATTTCCGCACCACAAAAGACATCGCAAACTTTACCCGGCTGAAGTTGGGACGGGAGTATATCGAGGCCACCAACCGGCTTAGTATTGAAGATGTTTTAGCCCTCTGCAGCAACTCAGGGATTCTCAGCAACGACCTTGGCCCCTGCTTTATGGGCGTTGATCAGGGCAAAGACCTCCACGTTGTTATCAGTAAAAACCACTCGCAGAAAGCGGGAGAGATCGTTCACCTAAGCGTCTACCTCGAATGGGAAGATCTTGATTCGCTGATGCGTAATTTCAATGTGGCCAGGTGTGTTGTTGACGCCCTACCTGAGACCCGGAATGCCAGAGCCTTTGCAACCAGGTTCCCAGGGAGAGTCTACCTGAATTATTACAACGTCAACCAGAAGGGCTCGTATAAATGGGATGAGAAGACCAGCATAGTCCAGTGTAATCGCACCGAAAGCCTGGACGCCTCCCACCGTCAAATCGCAGAGGAGGAGGTCGTGCTGCCAAAGGACTGCGAAATAACCCAAGAGTTTGCCCAGCACCTACACAACGTCGCTAAAAAGCTGGAAGAGGACGATGAGACCGGCTCTAAAAGATATGTTTATGTCAAGCTCGGCCCGGATCATTTCAGGCATGCGTTCAATTACGAGACCATGGCGAGGCAGTTTTCCTCTACGGGATTCTTCGCCGGCACGGATTTAAGTTGATGAAAAACATTATTGAAAAAATACGAGAAGGCCGCACTCAGCCAACTCATGTCGATAAGCATATCGCCATGATCACCGGGCAGCCTTTTTTCCCGTCCCCTATCCATTACCGAAACGAGGAGACCGATGATAGGTACTATCATATCGCCGGCAGCATTGGATGGCCGAGCAAAAAACCCGGCTTCGGCCTTATCCTCGCCGTTGAAAAAACAGATTCAAAGCGGCCGCCGTTTCGAGTCCTTGAGGAACATGAAGACCAGGACATCGAGAGATTAATGAGATGGTGCTTGCAGATCAGGCAAAAATACGGATTCAAACGTGCAGGCCTTATGGAATTCTGGTATGGCGATTGCCAACGCTTTAACACCATTGTCTCTAACTTCAACGAAAAGCAGAACCGGGCTGAGAAATACGGCCTGTTTATAACGCCGCCCTATGACTTCGAGCTATCCAATAGTTTCGAGATTTATCTTAACCAAATACGCACCTGTCTCTCAACAGATCAGTCAGGTACAAAACGGCTATACCTCGGAGAGGCTAAGGGCCTCGTCAACCACATCAAGAACCTTCCCCCAGACATCTTAACCAAAGGCAAAATACAAGACTACCCGGCCATTGCAGCCCTCGGTTTCGTGATTCATACCCTCACCGTGAGCAAGCCATGGGAACAAACAGTTGGATATGATGAATTGGGTCTTACCACATTTGAACAATACGCGGTCAAAGATCAGCAAGACGCGTTTCGGTATTTACAGCAGGGTGATGGTTTTATGCCGGACGCGGAAATAGAAACGGAAGACTATGGCATGATTTCAACGGTGGAGGATTGAAATGGAAATATCGTTAAGCATGAACATATTGGCATTAGTGACGTGGGGCATGGCCATGGTGGTGGCCCTGCTGTTGATCGGCTTCCACCTGGGCCGTAAGTCGAGGACCTATATACCGCCGCCGCCCCAGTATCCTGAATACAGAATACCGGACGGCTTCCAGGATGAACCGGAGGGGGATCTTTTCAACGATGCGCTGCGGGGGGATGATAGCGAAGAAAGGATTGCGACTGTCTGATGTTGCTTAAATGCGAAATATGTTTTGAAATCATCGGATCATTCGACCCGGAGAAGATCAATCTTCCCATTAGGGCCGAGTTGTTCCAGTCAAAAGACCCCGCTCGAGGGGAGCCTCCGCCACCGTTCGCCCATCAACCAGGTATGGAATGGGAGTTTTTGCGTTGCCCTATCTGCAGGAAGAGACCGTTTCTAACCGAAGAATCAGTAATGACCCCGAAAGGAATATTCTCTATCCGAGAGCAACGATTAAACCTAGGCGAACCCCACCACGTCTCTGTCACGTACACCGATGAGGAGCTGGATCGGGAATGGCAGGAGCGTCAAATAAACCCTGAGCCCCTTTGGGAATGTGAATGTGGAAAGGCATATCAACACCAACCCAGCCTGACCCGGCACAAGAAGACATGCGAGGTAGCGAAAAATGGCTGATAAATCAACAGTTGAAAAGCAAGGCAGAGAGCTTCTTCCACCTAAGGGAGATAAGAAGGTCGGATATCGAGTATTTGAAATACTAACGGAAATCCTCGAAGACAAAGAGGCCCTGAATCTTCCCGATAACTGGAAGCGGCATTATGAACTCGGCCGAAATAAGCACTGGAAAATAGCAAGCAAGAAAGCGTCGTTGATATCAGCCAACCTACTCCATACCCACCGGCAGCGCACCGTCAATACGCTCACCGACAACAACCCCACGTTTAATGTCACCAAACTCGGGGATCCCAACCGCGAAGACGATGAGGCTTATAACGATCTTCTCTACACCACCGAGCATTGGTGGATCGACCAGGAGCAGCAGGGGCTCCTTGATAAATCCATCAACCAGGGCGAGACCTATGGAGTCACGATCGAGAAGGGCACATTCAACCCCGACATGGAGTACGGCATAGGGGAAGTGGAGATTGTTATTGTCGACCCGTTTCACTATGGATTTTACCCGGTCAAAGCTACGGATCCCGAGAAGGCCGAGGCCCATTTACATTACTGGCCGATGGCCAAGAGAGAAGCTCAGAGGCGCTGGCCCGAAGTTGCCGATAAGATAAAATCGGATTCTGAATATTTAGAACAACTCGGGGATGAGCGCCGCGAGATAACCGGAGGAAAATCAGGAGAGCCTAAAGGCTATTTCTCAACGATTGCCTCTACCGTCAAACACATGCTCAATATAAGCACGGATGCAAAAGGCACACCCGATGAAGTACTCGTCGTCGAATGTTGGAGTAAGGATTATTCCAAAGATGCGAACGGAATGCCGAAATACAAAGGCAATATCCGCTGCACCACTGTGCTAAACGGCGGGGAGATTGTGGTTAAGGACGTTTCAAACCCTTCCATTAACCCCGAACTCCCGGACGCAGAAGTCCAGAAATGCTATCTATATGACCACTTCCCTTTCTCTTTTACCCAGTCCATCACCGACACATCCGTTCCCTGGAGTATGGGGGATTTTGAGCAATTAGAGGCGCTGAACATCGAAGTCGATAAGACCCTGAGCCAGTTCACCCTTTACAAAGACAAGGCCGCTCGGCTGAAGTTGAAAAACCCCATGGATTCCGGGGTGCCTAATCAACAACTCACCAACTATCCGGGCATTATAAGGCCGGCGAATAGCTTTGTATCTGAAGCAATAAAATACCTGGACCCACCGAAAATGCCGTGGGAGCTAACTGCCACCCTCCAAATCTATAAAGAATTTTTCTTTCTTGTTTCCGGCGCCTTCGAGATAGACATGGCCAAGCAGGGAGGCCGAAACGTCATAGCATACAAGGCTATTGCTGCCCTCCTCGAGCAGGCCGCGACCATGCTAAGGGGTAAGATCAGAAATTACTCCAAGATGATCCGCACCCGCGGCCGGATGTATGTCAGTCTCGCCCAAAACTGGTATGCCGAGAATAGATGGATCACCTATGAGGAAGAAGGCGAACAGCTATCCAAGCAGATAAACCGCGAAATGATCATGATACCCGCAAAGCTCACCGTCGTCTCCGGATCCACCATGCCCGTTTCAAGGGTCCAGGAGAGGGAAGAGGCGATCGCTCTGTTTAAAGATCAGGCAATCGATAATGTTGAGCTGCTGAAGAAACTGGACTGGGCAGATCGGAAGAACGTGGTCAAGCGTATGTCTATGGGTCCGCTGGCTCAGTTTTTTGAGAAGATCGCAAAGCTGGGAGTACCCCAGCAGATCATTCAATACTTTCAACAGTCCTATCAGATGGACGACAAGGAATTCGAGAAGGCAATCAAAGAAGGCCAAATCCCCCCGTTTGGCCAGGTGCTCTCCCAAACAGAAGGGGGAGGGGTCCCCGCAACTCCTCCTCCTTCTCCCACCGAGCAGGCCGAAGCTCAAAAGACCATGGCTGAAGTTGAGAAGATCGCAGCCGAAACCGACAAGGTTGATGCTGAAGCTGCGCTGATTGCCGCCAAGATCAGGACCGAGCAAGTAGATCAAGAAGTCAAAATGGCCGGCGTCGGATTCGACCAGGAAAAAATAAAACTCGAACGGGCCAAAACCGTCAATGACATCCAGTCTGCCAGGGAAGGCCGTAAAATCGACCGGGCGAAGATTGCAGCCGATCTCACTAAATCCGCTGATAAGAAGGGCACGGCCCCGTATAAAGAGAAGGGGTTGAAATCCAATAACGAGGAGTAGGGTATGAGATCCATTATCTACAAAGAATTTAGATATTCGCTAGATAGTATTGGAGTCTATAAACAGCTTCAGGCGTCTGATAGCCTTCCAGCAGCTATTCTTTTTTATTGTCCTGGATCAATGGGTTGCCTTGAGTTTTCCACCATTGAGAAACGAGATCAGGCCTTAATGCTTTTTGATAAATATTTTGTCAGCCATGACGAGTATAGCCTCGATGAATTCCAGAAAGATATGCAAAAACTCTTGGATGAGGACGCGTAAATGAGAGGAGCCAAAGCCAAAAAGATCCGGAAATCCGTCTGCGGGGATATGACCTCCAGGGCCAGGAAGTATGCCGTCCATAAGCGGGATGGTCACAGAATCAACACCGGCCTCCGGGCCGCCTATTTGAAGGCGAAGAAGAATGCCAGTGAATAACGCCATTCCGTTCTTTGTAATTATTGAAATGGGAAGATACGCTATAATGCCAGTTTGGTTTGGGAATAGTGTGAAATATCTTAAATATCGCTATCTATGCATGACCGATAAGGATGAAAGGGCGTATTTCAGGACCGCGGGAGATGCAAGAATGGCAGCGAAAGGTAATAGCTGGGAATATATGGGGAAATGTTGATGCCAATTTACGATTTTTCATGCCCAGGATGCGACACCGTTGAAGAGCACATCGCCGGTTACGATGACGACACATATATCTGCTCCCAATGCGGAAGCGAATCAAAGCGCATTATATCCGTGAACGGCCCGAACTGTGCCAATGATAATGCTGGCTGGCTGTCTTCGGTACTCGAAGTCGTAGACAAGGAAGGCGGTCCCCATTGTCAGCAATTCATAAAAGACCCTACCCGCGCCAATTACAAGGCATGGATGAAGGGTGAAGGGCTCCGGCCATTGGAATCCGGGGAAAGGTCGAAGCCAGAACCGGTCGACATCTCCGGTATCCAGAAGAAGATGGTCGAACGGCTGAGGGAACGTAAGAAGATTGTTGTGAGAGGTTAAAATGGCATTAGTGCAATTGCATTGGCAGTGGATAGAGAAAGGCGAGACCATGAAAACCGAAATGATTGCACAAAAAGATAGATCTGACATTCCGACCCATGAAGAATTTGGAGCGTGGGTTAAAGAAATTACAGAGAAACATCCACCACCAAAAGGGGCAATATGGATGGTGTGCGAAGAGAATTCAAAGTATTTTGCGTTGGCAAAAGCATAATACGGCACTTGATACGATAGCTGGCGCACTTTAAGGAGGCACCATGAAACTAAAAAAGTCATTAACAAGATTGGAACAATTAAGGCAAATAGCCGAAATTCCAATTTGGGACGGCGATTTAATCAGTAAGTCTGAAACCGATGAATTACATAAATCGGAACTTATTGATCGAGCGCATGGCTTTTCGTTTATCACTGGAAAGGGAGTAGGCCTATTACGGAGCCTCGGTAAAATTCAATATTGAACAGGTGATCACATGCCCAAAAAACTTGACGATTGCGTACAGGCACTGAAGGAGAAAGGTTATACCGAGGCCGCCGCTTATGCTATCTGTTCGGAGTCGACCGGTATCAAGCGGAAGAAGGGCGGGGGATGGCGGAAAGAGAAAGCTAAAAAGACGGAATAAGATTGTTGTGATGGGATTGTGTGATGTATAACTATAACTACAAGCAGAGTACTGATAAACTTTCTGAGGCGTGCTTAGAAAATCTCCTATTAAAAATGAACATTCGAGCTTTATGGGAAAGCTATAAGTCTCAACAAAACGAAATATACAAAATACTAACAGATAACCAACCACTGAAGTCCGATGAACCATCGTAAAAAGAAAGGTCTTCTATGAAAAAAATCCTGTTTGTAGGCGAGCACCCTCTTTCCCATACCGGAAACGGAAATATGATGGCCGCTATCATAGGCCAGGTGGATTACGAGCAATACCAGATCTCATGCTTTGCCAGCAATGAGGTCGACCCCACCATCACCGCTTTCAATACATTGCCCTTCACTATCATCCCGGCGCGAGACGGATTTGATCATTACGGCGCCGAGAAGCTGCTGAAGGTGATCAAGGTCCTAGACTTCGATGTCCTTTGTTTTGTCGGGGTCGATGTGTGGCGATATGGCGGTTTATTCGAGCGCATTGACCTCGCAAGGACCGAGAAGGGGTTCAAATGGGTCGGGATCTTTCCGTATGACATCGATCAGGTTCGCCAGGATTGGCTTTACTGGATCAACCTAATGGATATCCCCTGCGTATATTCTCAATTCGGGTTCGATCTTTTAAAGGACCATGTTCCGCATCTCCGATATTTCAGGCCTCCGCTCTACAATGCGGAGATATTTGAGAAGGTCGGTGGCGATGAAGCCATTAAGCTGAAAGGTGATCTCATCGGAGAGCAGAATAAGGGGAAATTTTTATTCGGGTTCATCGGCTCGAACCAGGCAAGGAAGGACCTGCAGAAGCTAATCCACGCCTTTTTCATAGCCCGAGAGTCATTACCGGAGGTCTTCCTTTACCTTCATACCGACGTCATTGACGGAACATATCACCCGCGAGACGCGATCGAGCAATACGGTGGGCCTACCGGTCTAAGCCATGTCGCCATAAAACAGCAGGGTCGCAAGCACACCCCGAGCGAGATGGTGAAAATCTACAATGCCATGGACTGCCTCGTCAACTGTACCGTTCAAGAAGGCCTTTCCTGGACCGTCCTGGAGGCAATGCTTTGCGGTACCCCCGTTATCGCCTCCGAGACTACTGCTCAAACAGAGATAGTGAAGGGTGCCGGCATACTTGTTGCCCAGACAGAATCCGCATTTGTTCCGATGGTCGGTGACTCGGGGATCACCCAGATTGAAGGAAAGGCTTGTTCAGCTCAGGATATCGCTTCTCGAATGGTGGAAGTGGCGATTAATGGGAACCTGAAACTTAACATGAGCATAGAGGGACACGGGCTTTCCCGCGAATGGCTTTCTAAGATTGACGATATCAACGCCGTATTCAACGACATTGAAGAGCCGCGGAAGAAAATCCAAAAAACTCTCTTTGCCCAGCAGGCGGCCGCGGGCGACGTGCTCATGACTACACGATGCCTGAAGGCGATTAAATCCAGACACCCGGATCACTCGCTCGTTTACATGACTGAAACCCCATTTATGGACATCGTTGAAGGCAATCCATACATCGATGAGGTCATACCCTGGAACCGTAGCGCCCTTAGGACCTATGAGACCGTCTATTCTCCCCATAACGACCGAATCCTTCATGGCCATTGGGGAAGGGGATCACCGACAATATTATCCGATCTTTACTGGAAAATTATTGGTGTAGACCCAGATGATTTTTTTATTGAGCAAAAAAAACCCGACGCAAAGGTTGTGATGGCAGTAAATGACGCAAAAAAATATTCTAAACTCCTAGTAGTCCATACGACCGGAGGCGACCAGAAGCTTAGGCGATATCGTAGAATTCCGGAATTAGTCCGTGATTTACAGGATCGTTATTTCACAATCCAGATTGGAGGCCGTGACGATGCTCCGGCCGGTGCACACATGAATCTATCCGGGAAGCTATCTTTCCGTGAATCCGCCTGGGTTTTGGCCAGGGCTTCTATAGCTGTAACCATTGACAGCTTCATGAGCCATTTGGCCGGAGCCCTGGGTATCAGCCAGGTTTGTCTATTCGGCCCCGGATCGGCCCCCGTCGTGAGGCCTAAGCAGATGGCCGGCACCCTGATCTGCAGGACTCCCGATTATATCAAGTATTGTGTGGGGATGGGACCCTGCTCCGGCCATAAGCGGGACTGTATCAACCCCTGCATCAACACCATCAAGCCTAAGGACATCCTGGCTGACATTACAACGATTGAGGTGAGTGGTGGGCATATGCAGCCATCGGTGATTATGAGGTAGATATGGGAAATGTGAAAAAGGAAGTTAAGGTAAAAGTGTTCATAGTTCATGTTCCGCTGATTCTCTCACTGGCTGGACAGGTTGTAGTGACAGCCGAAGCTATAAGGGAGTTCTTGAAAGATCCTGAAATTGTGGATTTCATGAAACCGAAGTTCAGGAAAGAGGAGGATTTACGCCTTACTGGTTCCGCCATCCAAGCCGGAAGCCGAATACTGGAGTACACCCTAACGATGGACCCGGATCACCCATGAAAATCCTTATCCATCATCCAAGTATAGGCGGGAATCTCGGGGACCGCGTAATCCTCGAAGGAACAGAAAGGCTTTTGTCATGGGCATACGAAGATTTTGAAGTGATTTATTCGAATCGAATATATGACCCTCGGGAGATTGATCTGTTTGTCATGGCCGGTACTCCATGGATATGGGATATGTGCGACCGGTCGGATAAATACCGCCAACTCGAAGAAATCATTGAGTCGTTGCCAGTCAAGACGAAAAGAGTAGCACTGGGCCTCGGATCATGCCTGCCTTTGGCTTCTAACTCATTCGTCTATATCTTCGGTGAGGATCCCATACGAGAGCGGACCCGTGCCACCCTCGTCGATATCTATTCCCGTTTTGATTTCATATCTACCAGGGACCGGTGGGCCTATTTCATCCTCAAGCTGCTCAATATTGATATTCACAAGGGACTATGCCCGGCCATTCATTTCATCGATCAAAAGGACTGGAGACAAGACCCTACCCATCCGGTTTTAGTATTCATTAATCCGAGCACTTCAATCTCCGCCGTTTCATGCGACCACATATTTTCTCAAGATCTCTTGGGTTTTCAAAAGCAGTTTTACCAGGAGTATGCGCCGAAGGTTCTGTTGATGGACAAATCCGACATTGAATGGTGCGAACATGCTGAATGGCATTATCAGTTAGTCGAGAGCACATCGGAGCTCGTGAGAGAACTTCACCACGCTAAATTCGTAGTGTCCGGGCGCGTTCATGCTGCGATCCCGGCCCGATTACTTGGACTTCAGACCTTTATCCTTCCACTGGATAGCCGGTATTTGACGGCTGTGAAATGTGGGGCCATTCCGGTCCTGACCTCCGGGCTTCCGGATTTCTCCAAGTATCTTCATTCGGGTGACGATTACGACCCTATTCCACCAACACTTATAGCATTGGATAAGAAGTATATGGTCAAACGATTACAGGAGCTTTTTAACTGAAAGGAGCTTTTCTCATGAAAATCACGGCCTGGATGGTAATATTGGATGACGAGTACTATGCCGACATGGCAATCAAGAGTATCCTGCCCTATGTGGACGCTATCTATGTCCAGGATCAGGGCTGCACGGATGGGTCAATAGATGTAATCCGGGAAGCAGCCGGAGAAGGGGTTCGCCTATTTATAGAGGAAGGCGTCCACGGCCTCCCCCGCTTTCATCCCGAGTACAACGAGCCACTGTATCGAAGCCGAGCGATCGAGCGAGCCGAAGAGATATTCGGGAACCCATGGCTTCTTCAGATCGATGCCGATGATGTCTATACGCCTCATTTCTTCGAGACCGTGTTCGAGCGTGAGGCTGCCGGGGAACTGGAGCCGATCAATAGCTTCAGGCATTCTAGCGAGCGGTTCATTACCCCTCAGTACCGGTCACAAAGCGATCACGCAAAGCAGATCATCGACGGAGAACCCTACTATGATCCTCATACCCGGTTATGGAGGGCCGGCCTGGGCACACAGTATATTCCGAATCCCGCTTTCCCTGGCAGCCACTTCCATGGAATCCTTCACCCCGAACCGATGCCAGTCATGTGGATAAAGGGGGTATGCAATATCCACCTTCACCGGAGCTTCGGCCCGAAGGCTTTTGTTTTCTGGGCAGAGGGTGGGGATGAATTCGAGTACACCCGGCCGTTCAACCCTCGGCGACAGGCGCCGAAGTGGTTTAATCATACTGTCAACATGGGGGAAGCTGTGCGCTGTGACCATGATTGGCCGGACTATATTCTTGATAAATGGAATGAGTGGGGTGAATATGATTTATAATCTCTTGTTTATATTATGCTTATTTATTTTGCTTATTAGGATTATTAAGCTTTACTCGTAAACCTAACGACCAGAAGAAAGGATAAGGAGGCAATATGATTAAAATCAAAATGCAACCGTTCGAGGTTGAATTCGAGGACGAAGAGGATGCCCTCGGCTTTATCGAGGAACTGGAAGGGATGATCACTAAATATTCCGTTATACCCCATGGCGATAACCTGGATTATGATTTTGTGGAGGATGAAAATGCCATTTAGCGCAATCGAAGGAAAACAGTTTTTCAAGGAATGGTTTAATTATTTCTGCCTGGATGATGAGTATAAAATCACCCACGTCCTGGACATCGGCGCCGGCGCCGGTTTATACGCGGACCTGATCCATGAGGTAAGTGGGGCCGCCATCGTTGACGCCGTTGAGATCTACAACCCCTATATAGATCAATTCAATCTCCGGTCCAAGTACCGGCATATCTACGTCGAGGATGCGGTTGAATTCGAGCCCCAGGAAAAATATGATCTGATCATTCTCGGTGATGTCCTGGAGCACATCGACCCCAAGACCGCCTATCACTTCTTTATGAACCTAAAAATGAAAGCAAGGTTCATTTTCCTATCACTTCCCGTAAAGCCCTTCAGGCCATGGTTCTGGGGTTATAATCAGCCGGCCTGCGATTATGCCGAGAATATCAGGGAAAAGCACGTCACGGACTGGGACTATGGGCTGCTTGTAGATATGTTCGGGCCTTTTCTATGGCAGGT
>Ga0180008_1001505_pt1 | contig 14533 bp, 10 predicted proteins | sample MM_PW_MetaG_FD_121121 | JGI IMG/M metagenome (GOLD analysis project Ga0180008, IMG submission 121121) | Groundwater microbial communities from the Aspo Hard Rock Laboratory (HRL) deep subsurface site, Sweden - MM_PW_MetaG | ecosystem: Environmental > Aquatic > Deep subsurface > Groundwater... | reverse complement strand
GACCAAGCCACTGTCAAAGATCATCGAGCACCTGACCAACATCAACCCGGACCGCCCCAGCGAGCACAAGCTACCGATGCTCAAGGGCAACGAGAAAAACGAGCTGGGGTTATGGATCAACACCGCCAATCAGCTGCTCTCGTCCATCGAACGCAACACCAACCTGCGCCGTGAAGCGGAAAACAGCCTGCTGCGCATGGCTCAATACGACTTCCTCACAGGCCTACCGAACCGCCTGCAACTGCAACAGCAACTCGACAAGATTCTCGAAGACGCCGGCCGCCTAAACCGGCGCGTGGCCGTACTGTGCGTCGGCCTGGATGATTTCAAAGGGATCAATGAACAGTTCAGTTATCAGACCGGCGACCAGTTGCTGCTGGCCCTGTCCGACCGCCTGCGTAGCCACAGCGGTCGCCTCGGCGCTCTGGCCCGTCTCGGCGGCGACCAGTTTGCCCTGGTTCAGGCCAATATAGAGCAACCTTACGAGGCCGCCGAGCTGGCGCAAAGCGTACTCGACGACCTCGACAACCCATTTATGCTCGACCAACAGCAAGTGCGCCTGCGCGCCACCATCGGCATCACCCTGTTCCCGGAAGACGGCGACAGCACCGAGAAGCTGCTGCAGAAAGCCGAACAAACCATGACCCTGGCCAAGAGCCGCTCACGCAACCGTTACCAGTTCTACATCGCCAGTGTCGACAGTGAAATGCGCCGCCGCCGGGAGTTGGAAAAAGACCTGCGCGATGCCCTGGCCTTAAATCAATTGCACCTCGTTTATCAGCCACAGGTGGATTACCGCGACCACCGCGTGGTTGGCGTCGAGGCTCTGCTGCGCTGGCAACATCCGCAACACGGTTTGGTGCCGCCTGATCTGTTTATTCCATTGGCCGAACAGAACGGTACCATCATCCCGATTGGCGAATGGATCCTCGACCAAACCTGCCGCCAACTGCGTGAATGGCACGACCAGGGCTTTAATGAGCTGCGCATGGCGGTCAATCTATCGACCGTACAATTGCACCACGCCGAGTTGCCGCGGGTGGTCAATAACCTGATGCAGGTCTATCGCCTGCCGCTGCGTAGCCTAGAGCTGGAAGTCACCGAAACCGGCCTGATGGAAGACATCAATACCGCCGCCCAGCACCTGCTTAGCCTGCGCCGCTCCGGCGCGCTGATTGCGATTGATGACTTCGGTACTGGCTACTCTTCGCTGAGCTATCTGAAAAGCCTGCCGCTGGACAAGATCAAGATCGACAAGAGCTTCGTCCAGGATCTGCTGGAAGACGAAGACGATGCGACCATCGTACGCGCCATTATTCAGCTGGGTAAAAGCCTCGGCATGCAGGTGATCGCCGAAGGGGTGGAAACCGTCGAGCAGGAGGCCTACATCATTGCTCAGGGCTGTAACGAGGGTCAGGGCTATCTTTACAGCAAGCCACTTCCAGCCCGCGAACTGACGGCCTACCTGAAGCAGGCCAGACGCCTGAACAACGCCGCCAACCCCGCAACGCTTTAATGCCAAACACCAATTAAAAAGCCCGCCAATCGGCGGGCTTTTTCTTACACAACGCATTCGCTTAAAAGCTGTTGATCCCCAGTAGCCAGGCAGCGCCCAGCGCACCGGCCACACACAGCAGCACCCCGCCTGCCGCTTGCCAGTAGAACTGATGCACCAGCTCATCCTCACCGACGCAGGACAGAATAAACGGCTGCGTTTCGCGCGGCTTGGCCAAGTGATGCTGCACCGGCTGAGCACTTTGCCGACGATGACGGTCTTCGGCTTCCAGGCTCGCGGCGAGTTGCACCCGCTGCCACTCGCGCTCATCCAGCTGACCATTAGCATCGCTGTCGAAGCGCTGCAGCAGGCCGCCAAAGTCCCCCTTCCACTCACGAATCACAGCACCTTGTGCAGCCGTCAGATCAAGCCCCTGACGCCCGCCTCCGCTGCTGCGAAAGTCGCCAATGGCATACAGCGGCTGGCCGGCATGCAAGCGTTCCTCGGTATAGCGGTAGCGCTCGCCATCACTGAACAGCGCCCGCCATCCGGTTTTCGCGGCACCCTGCGGGTGGCGCAAGCTGCCTTTCCAGACTTCACGCGTCTGCGGCCGCACCTGTGCGCCACGCGGGTCAATCAAACAACTGCCGGTGCTGTCTTCAAGTTGCAGTAAGGCTTCGCTGCTGGCGCTTTCGAGGGTACGCCAGCTGCGTTTCTTGCCGCTTGAGGTGTATTCCTCGATTTTGTAACGCCACCACAGACAAGGGATATGGGTCAGCGGCCCAAGCAGCGGCGCCTCGGCGCGGTCATGCAGCATGCCATAGAACTCGACATAGCCCTGGGCGGCCGAGCGAATCTTCGAGGTTGGTGTGTCGAGCAGGTGCCGCGCCTGCGCAAAACGCTGCAAAAACAACCACGCACCACCTGCGCTCACCGCCACGCTGCAGGCCAGCCCGATCAATTGCCCTGGGTTATCCACGGTTTAACCAAACAGCGATTTAAGGTCGACATCAGCTTTTTCTGACTCGCTAAATTGCAACAGCACGGCTTCTTTAAAGGCAAATGCACGCGCAATCAGCACATCGGGAAATTGCTCGATGCGCACGTTGTTTAGATTGACCGCTTCGTTGTACAGCTCGCGTCGGTCGGCAATGCCGTTTTCCAGGCCACTGATGCGCTGTTGCAAGTGCTGGAAACTTTCATTGGCTTTCAGTTCTGGGTAATTCTCTGCCAGCGCAAACAGCTGACCAAGCCCGGCACGCAACCCTGTTTCGGCCTTGCCCAGCGCCTGCATGTCACCTTTGGCCTGAGCATTGGAAACTGCCTGACGCGCGGCAATAACGGCCTCCAGCGTGCCGCGCTCGTGCTGCATGTACTGTTTGCAGGTTTCCACCAGTTTGGGCAGTTCTTCGTGACGCTGCTTGAGCATCACCTCGATATTCGACCACGCCTTGCTCACGCCGTGCTTTAAACGCACCAGCGCGTTGTAAAGCACCACGGCATAGGCCGCGAGCAGAATCAGCAGCACAACAATGACGACACTGGTCAGGCTCATGCGTTACTCCGAGCGGTTATCAAAAAACAATTATGTTGAGCATTTTAGCCCTATCAAATGGCCCTATCGCAGACCTTGCACACAGCTATTAGAGAAAAAACACCAACGACCCTTTGCGCAAAATGAAAATCTTTCGCATTATGGTTAAGTTTTTGCGCCTACTTGCACGGGCACTTCACTCTTACTTGCAAAGGATTCCGCCATGCTCCGTATGCCCCTGGCCTCAGCCAGCCTGCTTGCCATCGCCATTTCACTCGCAGGTTGCGGTGAAGACAAAGCCCCCGCCAACCAAGCCGCCGCCCCTGCTGCCAGCAGCGCCAGCGCACCGGCAGTGGTCGCCAGCAAAGTCGACGAAGCCGCCAGCAAAGCTGTCGTCAATCACTATGCGGACCTGGCCCTGGCCGTTTTCAGCGACGCTGCGAGCACCGGCAAAGCACTGCAAAGCGCAATTGATGCATTGCTCGCCAACCCGAATGACGACACCCTGAAAGCCGCTCGTGAAGCCTGGCTGGCAGCCCGCACGCCGTACATGCAAAGTGAAGTGTTCCGTTTCGGCAACGCCGTTGTGGACGACTGGGAAGGCCAAATGAATGCCTGGCCGCTGGATGAAGGGTTGATCGACTACGTCGCCACGGACTACCAGCACGCCTTGGGCAACCCGGGCGCCAGCGCCAACATCATCGCCAATACTGAGATTCAAGTCGGTGAAGACACACTCGATGTCAGCACCATCACGCCAGAACTGCTGGCCAGCCTGAATGAACTGGGCGGCTCCGAGGCCAACGTTGCCACCGGCTACCACGCCATCGAATTCCTGCTCTGGGGCCAAGACCTGAATGGCACCAACCCAGGCGCAGGCGAGCGACCTGCAACCGACTTCGTGGTAGGCGAAGGCGCTACCGGCGGCAATACCGAACGCCGCCGCGCCTTTATCAAAGCGGCCAGCGACCTGCTGGTCAGCGACCTCGACGCGATGGTTGTGCAATGGCAAGCCGGTAACGCCGACAACTACCGTGCCGAACTGCAAGCCGACACCGCTGAGAACGGCCTGCGCAAGATGTTCTTCGGCATGGGCAGCCTGTCGCTCGGCGAACTGGCCGGCGAGCGCATGAAGGTCGCGCTGGAAGCCAACTCCACTGAAGACGAGCATGATTGCTTCAGCGACAACACCCACAACTCGCATTTCTACAACGCTAAAGGGATCCGTAACGTTTACCTCGGCGAGTACAAGAAGGTTGACGGCAGCACCCTGAGCGGCCCGAGCTTGTCGTCGCTGGTCGCCAAGGCTGACGCCGCCGCCGACAGCACACTGAAAGCGGACCTAGCCGCCACCGAAGGCAAACTGCAGGCCCTGGTCGACAGGGCCAACAACGGTCAGCACTTCGACCAGCTGATCGCGGCTGACAACACCGAAGGCCAGCAGATCGTTCGTGACGCCATCGCCGCCCTGGTCAAACAGACCGGCGCCATCGAGCAGGCAGCCGGCAAGCTGGGGATCAGTGACCTGAATCCAGATACCGCTGACCACAGCTTCTAAACGCGCAGGACTTGCTGCGCGTTTAGACGCTGTGTTGAAACAGCCCCTCTCGCGCAGCCCGAAAAAGTAGTGCATCGAAAGCCGCGACGCCTTAACTGGCGTCGCGGTTTTTTTGTCGCCTGCCATCCCTGGCGACCACCCCTTCGGGACCGTCGCTACGCAATGTCAACATTCGCTCCCGGTGATTCTTTGTGGCCTGCATTTCCGGACGGGCACCTTTCTGGGCTGTCGCTACGTAACCCCGCAATCGCTTCTAGCGGTTTACTGCCTGCGACCTTTAACCACCACTGATAATGCAAATCCGTCTTATTTAATGCCGATCAGGCTGTTAATATCAGCGGCCTGTTTTTCTGCCGCGGACACCTCCCATGCTTGCGCCGCATCGCATTGCTTTCCTGCTGGGCTTGAGCCTGAGCGTGGTCGCCTGCGATAAAACCCCACAGTTCACCCAAGCAGAGCCTGGCGAAGCCCTGTCTGCCGGTAGTGCCACTGTGCGTAAGGCTGACCAGAATGCCTTTTCCTTGCCCTCGGCTAATCTGTCGCCTTCACGCCGGCTGGATTTCAGCGTTGGTAACAGTTTCTTCCGCAACCCTTGGATTAGCGCACCGGCCACCACCACCGCGCGCGATGGGCTTGGCCCGCTGTTCAACACCAACGCCTGCCAGAACTGCCATATCAAGGACGGTCGCGGCCACCCACCAGGCCCGGGCGCGCAGAACGCGGTGTCCATGCTGGTGCGCCTGTCGATCCCGGCAGGCAGTGAGCATGCGCAGATCATCAAGCGCCTTGGCGTACTCGCCGAACCGAACTATGGCAGCCAATTACAGGACATGGCCAACCCCGGCACTGCGCCTGAAGGCAAGGTACGTGTCAGTTACAGCCTGCAACGCGTGAGCTTTGCCGATGGCCTAGAGGTCGAACTGCGCAAGCCCATCCTTGAGATCAGCCAGCTCGGCTACGGCGCCCTGCATCCCGACACGCTATTTTCCGCTCGCATCGCCCCACCGATGATCGGTCTCGGCCTACTGGAAGCCATTAGCGAAGCTGACATCCTGGCCAATGCCGACCCTGAAGACCGCAACGGCGATGGTATTTCCGGACGTGTCAACCAAGTCTGGGACCGTGCCGAGCAGCGCACGGCACTCGGGCGCTTCGGCTGGAAAGCCGGGCAACCCACGCTCAACCAGCAGAATGCCGAAGCCTTTGCCAATGACATGGGCCTGACCAGCAACCTGATTAGTCAGGACAACTGCACGGCGGCACAGCGGGACTGCCGCACCGCGCCCCATGGCGGCGAGCCGGAAGTCAGCGACAACATTCTCGCCAACGTTCTGTTCTACACCCGCAACCTCGGCGTACCCGCACGACGCGGCGCAGACACCGCGCAGGTGCTCGCTGGTAAAAACCTGTTCTATCAGGCCGGCTGCCAACGCTGTCACACCGCGCAATTCACCACCGCCGGCGACGCTGCCGAGCCAGAGCTGGCCAATCAAACAATCCGCCCATACAGCGATTTGCTGCTGCATGACATGGGCGCCGGCCTGGCCGACAATCGCCCGGAGTTCCTCGCCAGCGGCCAGGAATGGCGCACCCCGCCGCTGTGGGGCATTGGTTTGACGGAAACGGTTAATGGCCACACCCAGTTTCTGCATGACGGTCGCGCACGCAACCTGCTAGAGGCCATCCTCTGGCACGGTGGCGAAGCGCACGCCGCCAAACAACACGTCCTGACTTTCAACGCTGATCAGCGCCATGCGCTGTTGGCTTTTCTGAACTCGCTGTAGGAGTCACTCATGATCCGCTCCCCCCTGGGCCTGGCCCTACTCAGCCTGACACTCACAGCTTGCAGCCCGAGCAACCCGCAACAGCAAGTCAGCCAGGCACTGACAGATGGCGTGCTGCTACCCATCTACAGCGCATGGCACGAAGCCGACCGCCAACTGGCCGTGAGTGCCCAGGCCTTCTGTAGCGACCAGCAGAGCCTGACCGAGGCCCGCCAGGCCTTCGCCAGCGCGCAAAGCGCCTGGGCGGCGGTGCAACCGGCTTCGGTCGGCCCTTTGGCCGAAGGCAACCGTGCGTGGCAGGTGCAGTTTTGGCCCGATAAGAAAAACCTGGTCGCGCGCCAAGTTGAAGCGCTGCTCAACAGCAAGCCTGAGCTGACCCCGGCCGATCTGGATAAATCCAGCGTCGTCGTGCAAGGCCTGACAGCCTATGAATACCTGCTGTTTGATCCGGCAATTGACCTGAATAACGCCGAGCAGAAGGCCCGCTATTGCCCATTGATGGTCGCCATTGGTGAGCATCAGCAAGTACTCGCCGCCGATGTGCTGGCCAGCTGGCAGCGTGCCGACGGCATGGCCGCGCAGCTAAAGAACTTCCCCAATGAACGCTACGCCGAAGCAGCGGAAGCGGTGGCGGAGTTGCTGCGCACCCAGGTCAGCGCCATCGACGGGCTGAAAAAGAAGCTTGGCACGCCCATGGGCCGCCAGAGCAAAGGCCAGCCGCAGCCTTATCAGGCCGAAGCCTGGCGCAGCAAAGCCAGCCTGACCAATCTTGCCGCCAGCCTGGCCAGCGCCGAACGCATTTGGCTGGGCGCCGAGCAGGATGGCATGCAGGCGTTGCTCGGCAGCGACCACGCCGAGCTGAAACAGCGCATCAACGCGGCCTACAGCGACACCCGTCAGCGTCTCGCCGCCGCACAGCGTCCGCTTGGCGAGCTGCTCAGTGACGAAGCCGGCCGCGCCGAACTGAACGCCCTGTATGACAGCCTGAATACCCTGCATCGCCTGCATGAGTCGGAACTGGCGAAGACCCTGGGCATTCAACTGGGCTTCAACGCCCATGACGGTGACTGAGTGATGCAGATCAAACGCCGTACCTTCCTAGGGCTGGGCGCTGCTGCTTTAGCGGCTAGCGCCTTGGGTGGCTGGACACTGATGCACGGCGGCCCACAACCGCTGCTGCTCTCGGCACGCAATGACAGCAGCGGCAAGCATTTTGCGGTGGGCTACCGCCTGGATGGCAGCCAGGTGTTTGCCACCCGGGTCAACGAACGCTGCCACGACGTTATCGGCCATCCGTTTCTACCGATGGCATTGTTTGTCGGGCGTCGGCCTAGCACCGAGAGCTACCTGATCGACACCCGCGACGGCCGCCTGCTGCAAACCCTGCGTTCAGAACAGCAGCGCCACTTCTACGGCCATGCGGTGTTCCACAAAGACGGCGAATGGCTGTACGCCACGGAAAACGACACCCGCGATCCCGGTCGCGGCGTACTGGGGGTTTATCGCCTGCAAGGCGAACAGCTGCAACGCAGCGATGAACTCTCGACTCACGGCATCGGCCCGCACCAGCTGCTCTGGCTGCCAGACGGTGAAACCCTGGCGGTGGCCAATGGCGGTATCCGCACCGAAGCCGACAGCCGCGTGGAGATGAACCTCAACACCATGGAGGCCAGCCTGGTGCTGATGCGCCGCGATGGCAGCCTGGTGAGCAAGGAGCAACTGCCAGAGCGGATGAACAGCGTTCGGCATATGGCCATTGCCAGCGACGGTACTGTCGTCACCGGCCAGCAATACATGGGCGAACTCAGTGATCGAGTACCGCTCCTGGCGATCAAGCGCCCCGGCCAGCCCTTCCAACACTTCCCGGTGGCCGATGCGCAGCGCCAGCTGATGAATCAATACACAGCCAGTGTGGCGATCCACAGTGAGCTACGCCTGCTGGCCTTGACCGCGCCACGCGGCAACCGGGTGTTTATCTGGGACCTGGACAGTGCAAAGCTGCGCCTGGATGCGCCCCTGGCTGACTGCGCGGGCGTCGGCGCAGTGGCTGAAGGTTTTGTCGTCAGCAGCGGTGTGGGCCGTTGCCGCCTGTACGACTGCCGCGGCGAGCGCATCGCCAGCCAGCCCCTGCAGCTGCCTGCGGGGCTATGGGACAATCACCTGCGCCTCGCCTGAGTGCTTAATCGCAGGCCCTCCCCGCATAACGGTAATATGCCTGCGACAGGCTAAAGAACGCTGTCGCAGAGCCGATCTATACTTTGAGTGCCGCTCGCCACGGCTCATTCAATACCTGTCGATAGGGACCTTCGCAGTTAGGGCGCACTACGCGTCATCGGCATCTCACCTCCCACAGTCAGGTACCCCAATGTTTCTGCAAAAGTCCTTACGCGCGCAAATTCTCGCCCTGCTCGGCGGCAGTCTGGCGCTGATTTTGGTCACCGCGCTAGCCTGCTTCAGCTTTCTGTCCAGCGGTATGCAAGCCTACCGTGGCCTGCTAGCGGGCCGCTGGAGGCTTCGACACTGATCGACGTGACCAACCTCAACTTCAAAACCCAGGTCCAAGAATGGAAGAATGTCCTGTTGCGCGGCAGCGACAAGGCACAACTGGACAAGTATTGGAGCCAGTTCGAAGCGCAGGAACGCAAGGTTCAGGAAACGCTGGGTAAGTTGAGCGACCTGGCCAGCGGCGACAACACCCTCAAAGGCAAGATCGACAGCCTGCGGCGCGAGCACCAGTCACTCGGCGTCAATTACCGCAAGGGCCGCGACGCCTTTATCGCGGCAGGCGCTGATGCCGCCGTCGGCGACAAAGCCGTGTCCGGCATTGACCGCAACACCGCACAGCAATTGGAAGCCCTGTCCAGCGAGCTGCACAAACAGAGCCTGGAGCAAGCCAGCCTGATCAACGCCTCGGCCGACCGCACCATCACCTACGGCACCCTGCTGATGCTCGGCGCTACAGTTGTGATCGCACTGTTCAGCCTATGGCTGATCAACCGCAACCTGATCAACCCGATCCGTGAGCTGATCGACCATATCGCCCAACTGAGTCACGGCAACTTCGGCAAGCGCGTGGAGTCCACCCGGCAGGATGAGCTGGGCAACTTGGCCGTGGCGGCCAATATCCTGCGCGACTTCCTGGCGGACACCTTCAGTCGCCTCAAGCGCAGTACTGAAGACCTCGATACCGCCAGCGGCGAACTCAACTCCATCGCCACCCTGATGGCCCAAGGCACCCGTGAGCAGTTCTCGCGCACCGACCAGGTCGCCACGGCAATGCACGAAATGTCCGCCACCGCCCAGGAAGTGGCACGCCACGCAGCTGAAGCCGCCAATGCCGCCGATGACGCCGACAGCGCAGCCCGCCAGGGTGAAACCGTGATGCAGGCCACCATCCAGACCATCACCGATATTCGTGGCGAAATCAGCAACACCTCCGACGTTATTCGCCGGCTGGAAAGCGACACCGGACGCATCAGCAAGGTGCTGGAAGTGATTCGCGGGATTGCCGAGCAAACCAACCTACTGGCCCTCAACGCTGCTATCGAAGCGGCGCGAGCAGGCGAGCAGGGCCGCGGTTTTGCCGTGGTCGCTGACGAGGTGCGCACCCTGGCTCAACGCACGGCCGAGTCCACTGCAGAGATTCACCAAATCATCGATACCGTACAAACCGGGGCCGTCAATGCAGTACGTGCCATTGAGAGCGGCCAGCAACGCAGCGAAGAAGGTGTGACCCAGGTCACCGAAGCCGGAGCCACCCTGCAGCTGATCACCAGTGCGGTTGAAGCCATCCGTGACATGAACCGGCAGATTGCCACTGCCGCCGAGGAGCAGACCTCGGTCGCCGAAGACATCTCGCGCAACCTCACCGAGATCACCGCCATTGCCACGGCGAATCAGGAGAACGTGCAGCGCACCGAAAGCGCCGGAAAGAACCTTCACGAACTGTCTGGACAACTGAGTGACGTGACCCAACGCCTAAGCGCCTGACACGCGCAACTGTAAGCAAAATGCCAGCAAATGCTGGCATTTTGCTTATTAAACGATCAATAAACCCGCGACAGCAGGCCCGGCAAACTTTTGCAAATGCGAATCTTTGACATGGCTTTTAAGGGGGTCTACTGTGCCCAACTTGCCTATTCCCAGGCCCCTCCCCATCTTGCCAAGGAACCGGAATATGTTGCTCCGCCGCATGCTGATCATGCTCGGCGTGGTACTCCTCGTGGTACTCGCCCTCGCCGCCTATAAAGGCTTCTCCATCTACCAACAAGTGCAGATGTTCTCGGCACCGCAGCCGGCCATCAGCGTGGATGCCGCGACGGCCGAAGAACGCCCTTGGCAGACCCGCCTGCCGGCTATCGGCACACTGGTCGCCTTCCAGGGCGTCGACCTGACAGTTGAAGTCGCCGGCACCGTACAGAAGGTACTGTTCCGCTCCGGCGAGCAGGTCACCTTGCAGCAGCCGCTGATCCAGATGAACAGCGATGTTGAGCAAGCCAGCCTGGCCACCGCACAGGCTGAGCTGGGCCTGGCGCGTGTGGAATATGAACGCGGCCGCAGCCTGGTCAACCGCCAGAGTATCTCAAAGAGTGAGTTCGACCGCCTTTCCGCCAGCCTGCAAAAAGCCAACGCCAGTGTGGCGCAGCTAGAGGCGCTGCTGGCGAAAAAACGCATCCTCGCACCCTTTGCCGGCACCATCGGCATCCGCCAGGTCGATGTCGGTGACTACCTGGCCTCCGGCACCGCCATTGCGACCCTGCAGGACCTGAGCAAGCTCTACGTCGATTTCTTCCTGCCAGAACAGGCCGTGCCCAAGCTGGGCATCGGTGAACGCGTGCGCTTCAACGTGGCGGCCTACCCAGGCGAGGTGTTCGAGGGCGAAATTGCCGCCATCAACCCCAAGGTCGAAGACACCACCCGCAACGTGCAAGTGCGCGCCATGCTGGTCAACCCGGATAGCAAGCTGCTGCCCGGTATGTTCGCCAACTTGGAAGTGCTGCTGCCGGGCGAGCAGAACGTCGTTGTCGTACCGGAAACCGCGATCACCTACACCCTCTACGGCAACTCGGTGTACCTGATCAGCGAGAAAAAGGATGACAACGGCCAGGTGGTCAAAGACGACAACGGCCAGGCCGAACTGGCAGTCGAGCGCCGCTACGTCGAAACCGGCGAGCGTCGTGAAGGCCAGGTGGTGATTGTCAAAGGTCTGCAAGCCGGTGAGCAGGTGGTCTCTGCCGGCCAGCTGAAGCTGGATAACGGTGCCCACGTGAGCATCGCCAACGCGCAGGACAAGCCGAGCGCCGAGTAATCGCGCAGGCTCAAAGGAACTTATTTATGGCTTTTACTGATCCCTTTATCCGTCGCCCGGTACTGGCGACGGTGGTCAGCCTGCTGATCATCCTGCTTGGTTTCCAGGCATTCAGCAAACTGACCATTCGCCAGTACCCGCAGATGGAAAACGCCCTGATCACGGTGACCACGGCTTATCCCGGGGCCAATGCCGAGACCATTCAGGGCTATATCACCCAGCCGCTGCAACAGAGCCTGGCCAGCGCCGACGGCATTGATTACATGACCTCGGTAAGCCGGCAAAACGTGTCGATCATTTCAATCTACGCGCGTATCGGCGCCAACAGCGACCGTTTGTTCACCGAACTGCTGGCCAAGGCCAACGAGGTGAAAAACCAGCTGCCGCAGGATGCCGAAGACCCTGTACTGAGTAAGGAAGCCGCTGACTCCACGGCGCTGATGTACGTCAGCTTCTACAGCGATGAACTGTCCAATCCGCAAATCACCGACTATTTGTCACGCGTCATCCAGCCCAAGCTGGCTACCCTGCCCGGCATGGCCGAGGCCGAGATTCTCGGCAATCAAGTGTTCGCCATGCGCCTGTGGCTCGACCCAGTGAAGATGGGCGCCTATGGCGTGACCGCTGGCGACGTCAACGAGGCGGTGCGCAAGTACAACTTCCTCGCCGCGGCGGGTGAAGTAAAAGGCCAGTACGTGGTCACCAGCATCAACGCCGAAACCGACCTCAAGTCCCCCGAGGCCTTTGCCGCTATCCCGCTGAAAACCGTGGGCGATAGCCGGGTGCTGATCCGCGATGTGGCGCGGGTGGAAATGGGCGCAGAAAGCTACGACGCAATCAGCTCCTTCGATGGCACGCCATCGGTGTATATCGCCATCAAGGGCACGCCCGGGGCCAACCCGCTGGATGTGATAAAAGAAGTACGCAAGGTCATGCCGGACCTGGAAGCCCAGCTGCCACCCAACCTCAAGGTGTCCATCGCTTACGACGCCACGCTGTTTATCCAGGCGTCCATCGATGAGGTGGTCAAGACCCTGGCCGGTGCGGTGATCATCTCTGGCATCGTCGCCCTGACCCTGTCACCGATGATGTGCGCCAAGCTGCTGCGCCATGAAGAGAATCCATCGGGCTTGGCGCACAAGCTCGACCAGATTTTCGATGGCCTCAAGCAGCGCTATCAGCGCGCCCTGCACGGCACCCTGGACACGCGCCCGGTAGTGTTGGTGTTTGCGGTGATCGTCATGTGCCTGATCCCGGTGCTGCTTAAGTTCACCAAAAGCGAACTGGCCCCCGAGGAAGACCAAGGCATCATTTTCATGATCGCCAACGCACCGCAGCCCACCAACCTGGAGTACCTGAACAAGTACACCGATGAATTCGTCAGCATCTTCAAGGAGTTCCCCGAGTACTACTCCTCGTTCCAGATCAACGGCTTCAACGGCGTGCAATCGGGTATCGGGGGTTTTCTGATGACCCCGTGGAACGAGCGCGAGCGCACGCAAATGGAGATCCTGCCGGAGGTGCAAAGCCGCCTTTCGCAAATTGCCGGCCTGCAGATCTTCGGCTTCAACCTGCCCTCCCTACCGGGCACGGGTGAGGGCCTGCCGTTCCAGTTCGTGATCAATACGCCGAGTGACTATCAGTCACTGCTGCAGGTGGCGGAGAAGGTCAAAACACGCGCTGTAGAGTCGGGCAAGTTTGCCTTCCTCGACGTTGACCTGGCCTTCGATAAGCCAGAAGTGGTGGTGGAGATCGACCGCGAGAAAGCCGCGCAAATGGGCGTATCCATGGAAGACCTCGGCCTGACGCTAGCCAGCCTGCTCGGTGAAGGCGAGATCAACCGCTTCACCATCGACGGGCGCAGCTACAAGGTGATTGCCCAGGTCGAGCGCGCGTACCGCGATAATCCCGAGTGGCTGGGCAGCTACTACGTGAAAAGCGAAAGCGGCGCGATGCTGGCCCTGTCCACCCTGGTCAAGGTCAGCGACCGAGCCCGGCCGACCCAGCTCAATCAGTTCCAACAACTCAACTCGGCGATCATTCAGGGCGTACCGATCGTCAGCATGGGTGAAGCCATCGAAACCGTTGAGCAAATCATGCGCGAGGAAGCACCCGCAGGTTTTGCCTACGACTTTGCCGGCGCCTCGCGCCAGCTGGTGCAGGAAGGCAACGCGCTGTACGTGACCTTTGGCCTAGCCCTGGCGCTGATCTTCCTGGTGTTGGCGGCGCAATTCGAAAGCTTCCGCGACCCACTGGTGATTATGGTCACGGTACCGCTGTCGATATGTGGCGCGCTGATACCGCTGTTCCTCGGCCTGTCGAGCATGAACATCTACACCCAGGTGGGCCTGGTCACACTGATTGGCTTGATCACCAAGCACGGCATCCTGATCGTCGAGTTCGCCAACCAGCTGCGCCGCGAAAAAGGTCTGTCGCGGCGTGAGGCCGTTGAGGAAGCGGCGGCGATTCGCCTGCGTCCGGTGCTGATGACCACCGCCGCGATGGTCTTCGGTATGGTGCCGCTGATCCTCGCCACCGGCGCCGGCGCGGTCAGCCGCTTCGATATTGGCCTGGTGATCGCCACCGGCATGTCGATCGGCACCTTGTTCACCCTGTTCGTACTGCCCTGTGTCTACAGCCTGCTGGCGCAACCGGATGCACCCGCAGCACCTGCCAAGGCTCACGGATAACACAGCGAAGCGAACCGTGGCGGCCATGGAAGGCCGCCCACAAAAATCTATGGTCACCCCCATTTTTGCAATACTGATCAGCGATGGGTGTTTGGCTTGCTTAAATCTATCCGGCGTCTGTATGAGGCATGCCCCGCGCCACGATGAGAGTCGCACCTGGTGAT
>Ga0180008_1001504_pt1 | contig 14539 bp, 18 predicted proteins | sample MM_PW_MetaG_FD_121121 | JGI IMG/M metagenome (GOLD analysis project Ga0180008, IMG submission 121121) | Groundwater microbial communities from the Aspo Hard Rock Laboratory (HRL) deep subsurface site, Sweden - MM_PW_MetaG | ecosystem: Environmental > Aquatic > Deep subsurface > Groundwater... | reverse complement strand
CGGCTGAGGCTGCATATCCTATAGGGCAAAAACGTGAAATGCCTCCAACACTTTCCAAATACACCCGAACAACTGTATCCGGTGTCGGTTTAAACAGACCAGCCCACACACCGGATTGGCAAGAAAGTAGCAGACCCGATGTGGCAAAACCGGTTGCCCCAGGACCAGGGCATGCCGCCCCTTCCGAGACGTATCCGATGGACATTGCCGGCGGCGCCGCCGATGCAGTGAGCAGATCCGCTGCTTGTACCGCAAAGGAAAGGGCCGAGAGGACTAGGACGCTGGTCAGCTTCAGCATGGCGGAGCACCTGTAAGAATTTGCAGTCAAACGCGATTGCACTGGCGAAAGAATAACATTGACTTTGCAGAAAGTCACACCGATAGAGCAATTTGCTACGCCGTTAATTGGGTTGTATTATCGAAATTGCACCGATAAACAAAAACCTCTTTTGAAGGCCCACTATGGAAATTCTTCAGGATGATCTGTTCATCAAGGCAGAAACCGCGCTGAGGGACGGTACGGCCGTCATTGCAAAAGTCGGCAGCTGCCCGAAACTCGCACCGTCGCAACGTGATCGCCTTATCAATGGAATTACCAGGCTGATTGACAGGATTGCCCTCTCAGCGCGCCTGGCCATTGAGGCGCGTAACGCCGGCGACTCCAGCTGCCTGGCGGCAGCCTCTTCGATTCTTGTCCGCCATTTGTCGCTGGCGGGCGAATCACTGCCCGCGATTGAAAGGCGAATTACCGAGGGTTCAGTCCATGCATAAAATGACCAACCAAATCCAATGCGGTGATCTGGCCATGGCGTTGGAGGAAGGGCTTGCTGCGATCGATATTGAACTGGGTTCTGCTTCTGACCTGGTAATTACCTACCGCGCCGACTCCCCGACACTCTCAGATCTAAAGAAGGCCTTCAGCGCCGGTGAAGAATCATTCCAGCACGCACTGTCAGCGCGCGGCCTTCACGAACGCTTCCCCTTTACCGATGACGTAGAACATCTTGAATCCGCGGTTCAGAGTGCTTTCTCCAGCGGGTTTACCTCGCCTGAGCGCTGGAACCAGGGTGACCCTCCTAAAGCACCGCTTCTGCTGAAGGAAATCCCCTACCTGCTGAAGGCGTGGGATGAGGGATGGGCTGAAGGCGATTCTGCGAGGAAGGAAATCGACGCTCGACGTGAGGAGCAGGAGTGGAGAGCGGAGCGAGATGCGATTATTGATGCATCAGCAGGAACGGAGCAGGCACGCCCACACATACCAGAGTGGGAGCCAAGCTTCAGACATTGAAAGCTCTGGGGCAGGCTGAGCAGTCAGCCCGCCCCAGTGTGTGTGATGCAACACCAACTACTGCCCGCCACATCATCGCCCAACGCCTCCAGCCCCACCCTTTCGCGCCCATTTGCAGAAGCTTGCCCAGGAAGCATCCGTGGCCAGTGGGATCGGTGGCTCACCGAGCCCTAGTGCGGTCTGGGCGCCCCAGCGCTCCTGGACGTAACGTATGGACGAAGAGCGCTGCTCTCGGCATTTGCGGACTGCCGTGGTCAGCCAGCCTTGCCATCGCTCAAAATCCACAAAGTGTGTGGTCCGGTTAGGCAGGGTGAGCAAGTATCGTGTGACCAAACCGTGCTGACCTGGCCACGGACTCAGCACAAACGACACCGCTCTGTGCGAGGCAGAACCCACGTACGGTGTCCCGGCTGAAACCAGGCGGATGGAAACCACATCCTCGGGCACTTCAACCAACCCACCACCGGCTGCGATAAAGCCCTCATCCATCAAAAGGACTGTCCCGCTCTTGAAATGACGCTCGTCAAGGCAAGGGAAGCCAGCAAAGGAATCGTCATACCGACTGACCCTACCCGGAAAATCCGCGGTGAGCAGATCCCACGTTGGTTCAACCTGGGACAGGCTTTCAGCGTTTAATCCGGAACACCACAGAACCCTTTCAACTTCGATCGCCAGCGCAAGGTGTAACGCCTGCAGCACGAGCTGCAATGTCTCAACTCCACCACTTCCAAGCACCAGGCCAAGGTTGCGTTTTCGCGTGAGCGAAACACCGACAAGGCGATCAGCACCCACTGGAAATGGGATTTCGGCCACTGGGGATTCTGAAATTTTGTAAGGGGAAACACCAGTCATTCAGGGATTCCCCTACCACGGGTTGAAATGTGATTCACCGGAGTAAATGGCGTCGTCCAGAACGTGAGCCATGATCTCTCCGGCGGCGCCGATCTCCGACACTGCCATCGCGGCAAGCAGGTCACTGCCGATTAGCTCGCCATCATCCGACAAAGCAGCGTCGTTAGACTCAACAACCTCTTCTAGCGCTTCCTCAAGGAGCTCAACGCCCAAACTCAGCGGGTTCAGCTCGTTCAGGAGCCGATCGCTGGCTGCAGCGTTGATCCGAGCTTTGACTTGACTCTGATGACCACCGGCGTCTGCCAATTTCGTCGGGTGTTTGCGTGAGCTCGGTCTAGGGGTTGTTAACTGTCGGCGCATGACTTCAATGCGCTGAGAAAAAGGCAGCCGCATTAACGCTTGATGAGGGTACGCCTCGATCAGGAAGGCGTTAGGTCTTGAGAACAACTCGCTAAGCTGTTCTGACGCACTTTTGACTGGCTTTTGGTAAGGTCGCATCCAGAATTCCTCTTGATTGACCGCAAAATTATAGCCTAACCAGCATTAATATCGAATGTTTTACTATTGATATTGCATAAGAACTAGGATCGTAGCTGCAGTGCGACAGCTGACGTGAGGCAAACGATGGCGGCGAATTTGCAGCGCTTGAAAAATACCGCGTACTTCTGCTCGTTGTCTCTCTCATCATAATGATCGACGATGCCGGCGAAACAGGCGATCGCGCCTGAGAGCATTCCGACAACCCCGAGAATCAGGCTCAACCCGTCGCGCAGATAGATTCCGTCCTTACGCCCTGGAATATACAACTCGCCAGTCACGTAGCCTCCAAACCCCCACCAGGCAAGAGATACACCGATCACCAGAAGCACAATCCGCTCGGCAGGTGCGTATTTGTTTGGAACGAACATTATGATTCCCCTTCGGCGCTCATCGGCCAAGTGTTTGCTCAATAAGTTGATCCCTGGTCGACGTCCCGGGAAGTATTTTAGCGGCACTGGCGTGTCGCTCGATCAGCGCCTTGCTTCTATCGCTCAATCGAATGGGTAGCTTCATTAGGAGGCTTGCATCCAGCTGCCACGGGCGATCGCTTAGCCTCTTGAAAACAGTCATCGCTTCTCGCAGATGAGTTCTCACCTCTTCCGTAGACCACCCGTTTACCCGCATTAAATGGCCCGCGGCACGCTCATAGTGCCCACGGGCTTGAGCCATCCCGATATGCGTAGCCTCATGACAGTCAGGGCATAAGGCTTCGAGGGCGACCAGCTTTTGAACTCCCGTGACTTCATCAAATGCCCAGCGCTCGTGGCATTCGACCGGCCATTTCGGACCGCGCCCCTCACAAATCTCACAGCAGTAACCGGCCCGTTTGGCTGCGTAGGCTGCGCAGGATTTCCACTCACTAGGTGACAGCTCCGCCCTTAGATTCGAGAACCACGCCGATGTCGGCACCAGGTCGACATACAGATGAAAGCTGCCTGTGCGTTGCTTTTTCTGGGCGACGGCAACCCTCGCCGCCGGCACAGGCAATTCGAAACCATAGGGGTCGTCGACAGGCTTTCGCATAGTCAACACTCACAGAACGGATGTGTAGATTTATTCTATTGTAATTGCTCTAGCAAGTCATTAGCCTTGCGAACAGACTGATTCTCAACTTTAACCATCGACTCCGTGTGCGGTTTATGAAAAAGCATCCCGACATTCATGACGCACTCCAGTCCAGCATCAGGGCATACAAAACGTGCCTGCAGGAGTTGCAGCAGACGATTACGCCTGCTGCAGGAGCCACCGCGGGCACCCCACTCCACACCTGCCCGATAGAGCAACTGAAAACACAAACCTTTGAGTCGCTCAGCGCCATGCTCTACCACCTGGGTTTAGCCTCCGTCGACTGGATCGCTGCCAGACCGGAACTGGGAATGCTCAAGGGTGTCATCCAGCCCGCATTCTCGGCTGCCAGTCAGTACCGCCAGATGAACATCGACGGTATCGGTATCAAACCTACCGACGCGCCTTTTGTGAGCGGTTTAGCCTCTCGATTGAGTGTTGCCCCCAAAGAAATCTACCGAGAAACCCGGTCGCAGATTTCCGCCCTGGAGCTGGCTTACTGGGCGATCGCTGAAAAGTCCTCGGAACCACAAATCACATCTTGAGCCCAAGCACTGGAGGCCAGCCATGCTGACTCGAAGAAACTTTATCCAGCTCTCATTGGGCGCGTCAGCAGCACTGGCTTTCCCAACGATCGGGAGCGCAGCCAGTCCTGACTGGCGCGCCCAGGCGCTGAATCGCGACCGCAACCTGAGCCTGATCCGCCCGGACAGCAAGGAAAAGGCCACACTCTGTTATTGGACGCAACGAGGAGGCTGGAACGTCGAGGGCTATCGCCAGGCGTGCTGGCTTCTACGCGATGTTAAGTACAGCGCCGCGGTCAACATGGACACTGGATTACTCGACACCCTCTTCATCATGCAAATGTGGTTGGCTACCTATGGACAGAAACACGACATTCACGTTCTTTCCGGATATCGGACCCCGCACCACAACTCCACCCTGGAAGGCGCGGCTAAAAACTCGATGCATCTGTATGGGCGTGCCTCCGACATCTACATGCCAGGGGTGTCCCCTGTCTTGCTTGCCAACATGGGGAAAATGCTCGGGCTGGGTGGCGTGGGCCTCTACGCAAAACGCGGCTTCATTCACGTCGACAAGGGCTCCGTGCGGAGCTGGTCAAGCTAACCCTGCATAACTATGCAATTTCACGCCAAACAATTACTGGCATTGTCATTTTACTCTACACAATTCCTCGCCTCGCTTTCGCCCCCCCACACGCCCAAAAAAAACCCCTCCGAAGAGGGGCTGCACCTACCTGCACAGTCATTTACGCATTCACAGCTTCCTGCAGGCTTTTCCCGGGCTTGAAGCTCGGATTGCGGCTCGCCTGAATATCCATGGCCTGGCCGTTTTGCGGATTGCGCCCTACGCGCGCGGCGCGATGCTTCACGGAAAAAGTCCCGAAGCCAATGATCGACACGCTTTCGCCGCGCTTCAACGCTTCCGCGATCGACTCCAGAACGGACGCGAGGGCGCGCCCAGCATCTGCTTTGGAAAGTTTCGTCGAGGCTGCAACGACGTCGACAATATCCGATTTGGTCATAAAAACGCCCTGTGTGAGAAAACAACTATGAACTGATAAATTTATTCTGAAGCAATTGCAAAATAAATCAATGCTCGATTATTTCTAACGGTTATCAGAAACGCAAGACCGGGCAAGACGTGCGCTCAAATTCTGTCTTATAATTCACATCGGTTTACTATTGCACTCTCGCGAGCGAACACTATGACCTTTTCAGTCAAATGCTGGTTGAGCGCCTCACCAGGGACCGCACTCAACGATCCCAGCGCGGACAACTTCAGCAATCTCACCACAGCACTCAATGCCGCTCAGGCGCGCGCGATCGAGTTCCGCAGCGGCGTTGTCACCACCGTGGTCGACAACCTAGTCGCCGGTCACATGGGCGACACCGGCGAAATTATTCGCTTCGAGGAAATGGGCGGCCACGCCGTGGTGACCACACCGCTGCGCGCCGGTTACGAGCGAGCCCTCCTGCAGGAAACGCCTCAGGAGCTGAGGGAGTATCGCGTCAACCTTTACACCACAGCTCGCGTGGCCACCTCGGGCATTTGGGCGACGTCACCGCAAGAGGCTGCTCTAAAAGCAGAATGCAGCATCGACCTACACCGCTTGCTCACCCGGCGAATGACCCACGAGCAGCATCAGGGCATCACCATTGATGAGGTGAGCTGGGACGAGTCACCGGCGCACGGCTTTTATATTGAAGGGGCAGCAATGGACAACTCCGGCGAGGGCATCACTTTGAACCACCGCTCAGACCTAAAACCGGTTCAACTTTACGTTCCGTTCAAAACCAAACTGCCGCCAGAGTCTGCGCCTGAGACCGTCGCGTCAGTGGTGCCGTTGACCAGCGTTTTATTGCACGAAATTTCCGTGCTGCGGGACATGATCACCAGCCCCGACTCGCGCACAACAAAGGTCGACATGTCCGTTGAGGATCTCGAATGTGCCTACGGGGAGCCGCTCATCCACTCCACGATCATTGTGACTGGGGACGGTATCCGGATCGATGGGATCCTCGGCGTCTCGGGACATGCGGTAGTGAGCCCACTCATTCCCCACAACGAGATTGCCCACGCAATGGATTGGGGTATTTTCCCTGTTGCCCCTTTATCCACCGCGGACCTTGTGAACCTGCCTTGCGAGAATGAGGAGTACGGGTATACACCTGGTGGTTTTGAGCCATGAGGAAGCTCAACTACACATCGCCTGGCAGCGTCGTCCTTGAGGCTTTCCATGGGACGAAACAACACCTCAGCGTGCTGAACCCCTCAGTTCGCGGGACGTTTGGTCCCGGGATATACCTGGCTGATGATTTTGCCGCACAGCAGTACGCCGGTGAAGAAGGGGTCGTCCTGACAGCACAGGTCACCCTTCGCTCCCCCTACTACTATCGAGCAAGCTTCGATCACGATGTCGACCTTGATTCCCCTGCAGTTGATCTGGTCCGCGGGCTTTTCCCCAGGGAGGCAGCAGAAAGCCTCCTGCAGTCAGCTATGGCTACAGACGCGGCATTCGGCGGAGAGATTCAAGTGGAACTTGAAGCAAGAGGATTCGACGGACTTATTGTCGAATACCAGGACGGCTCACAAGAAATTATCGCGTACAACTCAGACCAGGTTCTCATCATGGAGCCGCAACTTGCTACCTTGGCACCTGAGCCGCGATGAGCCCATCTGGCCTTCGGCGCACCGCAGGAACACCCTGAGGCTTATTTACAGAGCTGTTTCACTTCCAGTCGGCCACAAGCATTGTTCACCGCCACTTGCTTCCACCCAGTGCCAGCAACATAGATCCAGAGTTGAGGCGTAAAGGTGGTTGGTGTGTTTGTCGCGGTCACATGGAAGCCCTGGATGTTGCTTGCGGTTCCGCTGTCACAAACGGTGACAGGGGTTGCGTAGACCTCAAGGGCCGCCGGTGGAGTACACGTTTTTTTGGCGATCGCCACACCCGTGTTGCTGATTGAGAAATCCACATCCACTCCCCCCGCCATTAACAGAATGGGCGGTGTGGAAACAGTGTCATTGGTCATGTTGGGAGTCGAACCCACATCGTAGCGAGAGAAGGCACTCGCGCCGGCACCGGCATTCAGGCCAATACTCCCCGAATAGAAACCCGCTGAACCTGGATCGTTCCATTGCCAATCAAGCGGCGCTGCAAAGGCCATCACCGGTGTCGAAAGCACAAACGCAACCAGTGCAAACGTTGATTTGATAAGCCGCATTAAGATCACCTGATAGTTTATTTTCGGATATACGCTGCTGTGAGTTTAACGCTAAATCTCTTCACAGTCAGTCCCGAATGAAGCGGAAATCTCGCGGAAACCCAAGGGCCTGGGAATCGACGAAGGCAGCACGCTGCTCATACCAAGCTCTTTCGTCCTGGTAGATGGTCTTGATCATGCTTTCCACCTCGCTGCAGCTGCTCAAAGGGGGCAGTCCTACGACCTTGTTGACTACCCTCATGCTGAGATCGAGCGCATCTTGGGCATGAATGCGCTCGTGAGTAGCCACCCCATTGGCGTATTGACGCCAGAGGCTCATCTCCCCTTCTCTAAGGGTCGATCCCACCAATTCCGGAACAATGACAACGACCTCAACCGTCAGCGAAAACCGGGATGGCCAGCAACTGGCTTCGTCACTCACGACCTCATAACGCCAGTCCCAGGTCGCATTGGTGATGCCGTAGGCTTTTTCACCTTTGACATCAAGGGGGGAGGTGGCCAGTGACCGCATCACCTCCTGCCACGAGCTACCTGAAACAGGGTAAGTCTTGAATGACTGCTTGATTGTAAGTTCTGCTCGATCGCCAACCTGTACCTGGGACGTTGGCACAGTTCCTCGATCGATCAACACGACTTCATCTGCCCAAACACCTGCTGGGACGGAGAGTAAAAAAAGGCCTGCAAGCAGGCCTCCTTTTTTGGTGCCTGGCCTCACAGAATCGAACCGCGGGCGGCAACTGCCTGTGAGGTCTGTGGCAAATAGGAAATCGTTTTGCCGGCGATCGCATCAAACTCCCGACCCAGCCAGCCAGGCGTACTGCCTGACACGGCGTCGGCCGTATTCGAGCCAATTACGTTCAGCCCAAGATCAACGGCATCCAGGGTGCCAGCCGGGAAGCGGGTGCCCAGATGAGCAATTTCTTGCGCGGCTATTTTCGCGCTTCCGCCGAGAGCCTTGGCCACATTTCCCACCACAGGAACCATGCCGATTGCAGCTGATGCATAGTCGTAACCGTTCATGTCGGACCCATCAAGGTTTTTGCCGCTTAGCAGCATGCCCATGCTGACGATGTTGCCAACGACCGGCAGGGAGGTGACCAGGTCCTGAGTGAGTTTCGACTTGAACACACTTTTTGCGAATGCCATGAAGGCCGGGTTAGGGTTAGTAAAGGCGGCAAACGACTTATCCATCGCCAATTTTTCAAGGTCATCCTTCAACGCGTTTTTGATCGCGTCATCTGCGGCCGTGTGTTCGACTCGTGCTGCAGGAGCGGTGTCGGACAGCGCCCAGTTTGCGAGTCCCACTGGTTGAGTGTCGGACCTGGCGTTAGCGATGTAATCCGCTGGGCGAAGACTGAATGCCGAGCTCGAATGGTTCGTCACTTTGAACTGCCCCGATAACTGGCCACTCGATATCGTCTGCGCCGCTACACCAGGTGCAAGCAAACTGTATTGACCCAGCGAGTCCGGGTTTTCCACCACGGTTCGCTCGGACGGTGCACCAGCCCAGTTGCTCAGACCGGCCGCGAGGGCCGCGGGATCACTCAGGACCTGAGGATTCGTCAGCAGTTTCGGGATATCGACGAATTGCTGCAGACTGCGCGCAGCTTTCGCGACCTCACCATTACCAAAGCCTGACCCCAAACCCGCAGATTTGACTGCGCCATTGATCAAACCGTTTACGCCCTGCCCGCCCAACAGCCCTGACAGGGCCGGCTGGGACGCATTCAGGTAGTTGGCCGACTGAATTTTGGCTTCGAGCTCAACCGGTGAAAGTCCGGCGCTGTAAAGCACCTGACGCTGCTTCGCCGTCATCGAGCTGGCCACCTTTGGATTCAGTTCACCATCATTCAGGCCCTGCAGGGCCCAGAGCGCAACTTGCTGGTCAGCCTGATCGCCTCGGTAGACCCGGGTGGGAGTCGGCTCTCCCAGCCGGCCTTGCTGCATCACTTTCCGGTACACGCCGGCGTAGGCCGGCGACCAGACATCGTTTACACCGATCAATTGCATCCCCTCCCCGACGTATGGACGGTCGGGACCGGCTTTCATGCAGTAACCGTTGAAGTTCAGGGTGGCTGTTTGCCCTGGCTGAATTTGATAGCTCGCCTGAAGCCGCTGCTGGCTTCCAGCAGTCTTCTTGGTGCTGACGCCTGTTTCAATTTGGTCCACATAGGACAGCAAGTCAGTCAAGGCGGACGAGAACTCGACAAACTGCTCCTTGGAGTAGCTTTTGCCGGCGGCTTTGATCACATCGCGGGCCGCGTGGAACCGGGCAAGACGGCGCTGATACTCGGGTTGCGTATACCCGATGACGCCTGTCGAGGTGCTTCTGAAAATCGAACGGGCTGTGCGGGCTGCAGCCTGATCCTGTGGACTCATCTGACCTTTATACGTAGGTTCATTTTTCGAGAACACGCCACCAATACCGGACGAAAGCTGCCCCGTGGCAGCGCACCCGGCCAACTGCAGCGCAATCAGCGTCATTGCCAGACTCCGATACGCAGACCCGCTCTTCGATTCCATAACCTTGCTCCGGTGATTTGACTGAGCCGGTCCAGCACCTTGCCGGACCATTGCGACACAAACGATTGAAATGTTATATTTCCATATACACGTTAGCAAATCAATCGGCTGATTGCAAAATGCAATCAAACCACCCTTTTTGAGGAAGCTCCATGGCCACGAAAAAAGTCGCTTTGATACTCGCCAGCGCCTTCGCTGGAATCACAAACTGCGCAATGGCAAACGACAACACAGATCCCGTCTTGAACTGTGGCACTCCCGCTGATTACCAATGGCTGGCCGATGCCTTGGGTAAGTCCACGGGGCAACCCGCACACATTCAAGCAATCGCCTCAGCCAACGCGCTGTCATTGTGCGAAGTGCGTTTGGACAGCGGCAACCTGGTCTATAGCCGGCCTGGCGACAAAACAATCATGGTTGGCCGGCTTTATGGTGTATCCGGCGAATCCATCGTCGACCTAACACAAACCTCGCTGGAAGCGACTAACCAGTCGTTGCTGAAGCACATCAACAAAGACGACTACGTCACCTACTCGCCCAGCCAGCCAGCCAAGGCTTTCATCTACGTCATGACTGACGTGGATTGTGCTTACTGTCGCAAGCTTCACAAAGAGATCCCCGACTTGAACAAGGCGGGGATTGAAGTGAGGTATCTACCCTATGTTCGTAGCGGTCGGCAGGGATCAGCCTGGAACACCATGAGCAACATATGGTGCGCCGCCGGCGACAGAAAATTACTGCTGGATGAGGCAATGGCAGGCAAGAAGCTGGAAAGGCAGGAGTGCGGCGAGACTGTACTTGATCGCTACCAGGACTTCGGCCGCCAGACACAACTCCAGGGCACTCCGCACATCCTTTTCAGTGATGGCCGTTCCCAATCTGGAAGCTCTGCCGACCTAGTATCCAAAGCACTCAAAAGCGTTTCAAGTTATACAGCAACTAATCAAGCTCAATAATCGGTAAGCCAATGGCTGCACAGCAGCCATTGGGGAAACTCATAGCAGGAATGTCTAGTTACTATCTTCGTAGTCTTCAACTGGAACAACAGCGAGGCGAACATTGAAATGCTTCGCTTCGCTTTTGGGGATCGCTGAAATCATGCCCCTTAATGTCTCATTGAGATTGCCAGTACTTACCGCAGTACAAAACACCTCATCGCCGCTGCACCAATAACGCATAGAGTCTGGATATTGGATGGCTCGGTGCGTGGCCACTTCTATTTTGGGAAGTGCCTCAAGGGTCGGATATGAATCAGTACGCCAATCACCAACGGTAAGATCGTGACGCTTGAACTTGTCGATAATGGTCGGTGCTGCGGCTGCCAACCCGCCGAGCAACATCGAGACAACCGCTACAGCGCCCCATGTCCAGCGGGACCAAACCACCCCACTTTTACTGGATTGCACCTGATGGGCGGCTTCCGGCAGTTCGACTGAAGGTTGTACAAAGGGCGGCATCTGATCTGAATGAGCCAGATAAAGCCCCTTTTGATCGAGCGCTGCTATAAACCCATCGACCCAGACGAGTGCGTCACCGTCATCCCTGCGGTTGAAAATTCGTTCGCGGATTTCTGAAAGCGACTGATCAGGTGACATGTATTGCCACCTAACCGTCATGACAATTTCGCCAAGTTCGATTTTCATCGCGGACTTGAGATGAACTTTATATTGATCCTCATCAACGTTCTTATGGCAAAACCTGAACCCTCGATCAAACAAACCAGTTTCAAACGCCTCTAACATTTTTTCATACAAGCCGACATTCATATATTGGTCGACTTCTAAAGCATATTTTGTGATTGACCCGGAAAGTTCATTGGTCCGCAAAAATGGATAGAGGTTGAATTCGTTCATCTGAATCTTCTCGAAAATTGTCGTTTAAAAGCACAGGAGGATGAATAACCAATTACGGGCCAACAGTGTCCGGCGGGATCACCACCCACTTCCAGTCATTGCGAGTTTCGCCATGAGTTTTTAACTGGACGAGCATCGACCTTTTCGGACGAATCCACTTGAGTGCGTCCTCCGTCAATCGCATCTTGGTCGCTGAGCTGCGCCAGTACATCTCGTCGATACCCAGCACGACCTTGGTGGCCACGGAGGCGATAAAATCGTCGGGGAAGTGAGTGGGGGACTGACTGGCACAAATCATCGCAATGCCAAACTTCCTCGCCTCCTTGGCGATGGTGTTCATGATGTTGTCCGGATCGTCATCCGCATAGATGTGCGCCTCATCGAGCATCAACACATCCAGGATGTTCTTCTGCTCGCCGCGCTGGACGGCCAGGAGAAACAGCTCCTCCAACCGGAACAACACGAAAAGCTTGCGCTCTTCCATAGAGAGCGGCTTGATGTTGTACCGCCAGACCCTGGCATGTGGATCGAATGGCGGAGGTGTGGCTTTGAAGATCCCAATGCCGTCAAGATTTTCCAGGCGATCGACGACGGACTTCAGCACTTCGGTGCTGTCGTACTTCATGATGCTTTCGAGCTCGCGTCCGGTGACGATCGAGTTGGCATACTCAGTGAAGGTTTCTACCGCTTTGGCTTTGGCTTTCTCCAGATCGGCCTGAAGCTTCTCATCTTCGAAAGCTTTCTCCCCCCGGCGCAACGCCTCCAGCAGTTTTCGCTGATACGCCGCAGCTGCCTTGTTGGCCAGCTCAAGGTTGGTAATAGCCTTCATCCCGGTGCCGAGGAACAACTGCTGCAGGACGTTACGAGCCATGCGCAACACATCGCTGATCGACGGATGTGATCGTGCCGTCATTTTGGGAGACCAGCGTGTGATCGCGCCCTGGTATTCGCCTGATGGAATAAACCAGCTTTTCAGGTTGCCGTCCCAGCGAGCACCCAAGGCCTTAGCATCATCTTTTTCGTCTATCGGGACATCGATGTAAAAACGGTTATCCCCGCCTTCCGACATCAGCTGGCCAACGGTCTCGTCAATCAACCAGGTGGACGGCTCGTTCTGGTTGAAGCCGTGCTTGGCATACACGTCCTGCAAAATATTGCGCAGCGCCGCTTCTTGCTTCGGGCCCAAAGCACGCATCACACGGTTGATGGTCGAGACGAAACCCTGGACACGCTTTCGCACACCCCCGTAATGCGGATCCGGGTTTATGCGAAGGGGGTTCATCCCCCACTGGGTCTGCTCACTAAAGAGCACCATGGAAGCATCCGGGATATCAATGTCCCCGTGCACATCAAAAACGTGAAAGCGCGGCAGTGGCTCATTGGCCGTGGCAGCAGAGTCGGTCATCTGCCGGATCATCTTGCGCAGTTGGAACGTTTTACCGACTCCACTCATCCCGACCAGCAGCGCGTGCCCGTTAATGGCCTGGCTTGTGTCGAGGCAAACCTCTACCTGTTTTTGCGCTTTCAAAGCCGCGGCATCGAGACCCCAGGAAACTCTCATCGGTCACCCCTTGGTTAAAAAAATGCCCGCCGAAGGGCAGGCTCAAGGGTGTAATTCGTGGTTGCTGACCAGGCACAGGTAACGGAAGGGGAACGCCACATGCCTTACAACAAATACAAAATACACGATGAAGACTTTATACTATTGATATCACCAAAGCAAACAACACCGCGTTACGAGCGCCTAGAAATTGAATTGATACTCACCCGACTCAGGCTGTTGGATGACCGGCGCCGGCGGTGGGTCAACATCATCAGCAAAGCCTGGAATTTCTTCGTAAATAGCTTCAGGAATGAGCTCGGGACCACCAAAGCCCTGCACCTCATCAATCACATTCGCCACAACGCCCGAGTCATCAAAACCAGGCATGTCGTCAAGGTGCCCCGTTACGACTTCATGTGCATCCGTGCCCGCTGGGAATATGGCCGGCGCTACAAAGTCACTATCGCAGTTAGCCTCTTCAAAAACGTCGCGAAGCCCATCAGACGGGCTACGCAGATCACGCGCAGCGGCTCTGTTCTCGGTGACGACCAGAGCGGCGTGAATCAGCTCATCCGCCTTGGCGTTGAGTTTTGACACGATCTCCGCCACCGAACCACCCAAGTCATCCAGTACCTTGCGGCGCAGATCGGTGCGTCGTTCGTAGTGGCCGCCATCGGTGGCCATCGCAACCCCGACAACCAGTGTTTGCTCGCCGGCCTCGGTCAGAATGGGTCCCGACTCATTGGCCTTGAACTGAACGTAGACGTAGCCTGCAGGAGGACGGCTCTCGACCGCCGAAAAATTTCGCACAATCAGTCCCATGCCATCGTCTGCCCACCCTGAACGCTGGAGCTCAGATTCGATCGCGTCAAATCGACCGCGGCCTGATGGTTTTTCGACGTCGGGAGCCGCATCCGCCGGCACAAGCGACTTGACCACCTCAAGGACCTGGTCATCGAGCGACACACCGTCAGTAGGAGCATTCGCGCTCAACCAGGCCTCAAGCTCTGCCTGTTCGGCAGAAAGCGTTGCGTCTTCCGACTCCAGGCGAGCGATCTCCGCTTGGAGTACAGTCAGTTGCTGCGCCGCCGACGCGAGACTGCCGGCCACACTGTGCCGGCGGCCT
>Ga0180008_1001503_pt1 | contig 14541 bp, 7 predicted proteins | sample MM_PW_MetaG_FD_121121 | JGI IMG/M metagenome (GOLD analysis project Ga0180008, IMG submission 121121) | Groundwater microbial communities from the Aspo Hard Rock Laboratory (HRL) deep subsurface site, Sweden - MM_PW_MetaG | ecosystem: Environmental > Aquatic > Deep subsurface > Groundwater... | reverse complement strand
TGCTTTGACATAAACATCAAATCTGTTGTTTTTCCCTTCGATCTGCATGCTGGGTTTTTGCCCAGCTAAAAACTCTGCATAACCAGGACGTTTCACTACCACTCTTTTGCTGGCCAGTTGCCATGCCAGCGGAAACAACGCATCTGCGTCGTCATCCGTACCAACCACCTGATGAAAAGCCTGCATTTCTTTTTTCACCAAAGCCGATTTCTCTCGAGCCGGAAACATTGGATCCAAATACACCACATCCGGGCTTGGCAATTGAGTTAACGCCTGCTGTGATGGTGCAAATACCAGGTGCATTCGTTCCGGCAACCAATGGGCTAATTCTGGATCAAGGGCTGCGCGACGTAAACCATCAGCTAATAAAGCTGCTACAGCGGGCTGACGTTCTACTAATGTTACTTTGGCGCCAAGGCTTGCCAGTACTAAGGCGTCACGCCCCAAACCTGCCGTTGCATCCACTACTGTTAAACCCGGCTTTTTGGTTAAGCCCACAGCTTTAGCTATAGCTTCACTTTTACCTCCACCAAATTTACGCCTGTAAGTAGCAGCCCCGCTGGCGAAGTCGACCAGTATATCGCCTTGTTTATTTAACTCTGTGTTGCGTAACACCAAGGCATCACCCGTCCAGCATAAATACCAGCCTTGGGGCGAATCTGTGGCTTGCAAACCAAAATGTTGTTGCAAGCTTTCGGCCAGTTCAGGAGGAAAATCGGGCTGGGTTAAATAACAAGTGCTGGACATAGTGTCACTTTAACTTTTCACATCAAGGAAAACTATGGTTAGTGTAACCGCCATGGCCCTGTTTAAAAAAGGGGTCAGATCACATTGTTAACAGTTAACAATGTGATCTGACCCCAATTTATGTTTACAACTTGCGGATGTTATCTGCGCCGTCGCGGTCAATCAGGCGAACAAAAGGATCGACACCTACGTACAGAGGTTTCTTATCCAGCACCAGCTTTATGCTGTTTTCACCTGTCGTCAGCTGATGTTTCTTCAGATAAATCACGCCACTTTCACCCGTGGTTTGATCCGGGTCGACACTGAACACACCAATGTCTATTTGCTCAGCCAGCGCTTGAGTGGTTTCAACCCCTTTGTCATCAGCCACTAACTTGTCGGCATGCAGAATCAAATTCAGTTGGAACTTGCCATCGGCCAGCTCTGTTACTTTGGCGTCTTTCACCCGTAAATCATACAAGGTGATGTTATTAAACAAGTCGTCAATAAAAGCCTTTTCTTCCGCCGCTGTGTTTTGGCTTAAGTAGCTGACCAAATCCAAAGTGGTTGGGAAAGGGTCATTACGGTAACGGTAACGTTCGTTAAAGGCCTTTAAGTTGGCATTTAAACGTGCTTCACCTAAACGGTCTTTAATCGCCATCATTACCACTGAACCTTTTTGGTAATGAATATACCCCTGGCCTTCTGAACGTAATAAAGGTTGCTCTCCAAGGCGTTCAGTAGAACGGCCCTGCAAATAGCGGTCTAGCTCAATTTTCAGGAATTTACGGATCTTGTCGGCACCGTATTTTTTCTCCATCACCATCAAAGCTGAATACTGCGACAAACTTTCCGAAATCACTGCGCTACCCTGTACATCAGCAGCGCCCACCTGATGGCCCCACCATTGGTGCGCTACTTCATGGGCCGTAACGTAATACACAGGATCGATATTTTCCGGATCACGCAGGTCGGTAATAAAGCCGATTTGCTCAGAGTAAGGCACTGTATTGGCAAAACTCTGGGCAAAACTGCGGTAACCAGGGAACTCGATAATACGCAGCTGTTTGTGCTGGTAAGGACCAAAAGCAGCAGTGAAGTAGTCTATCGAATCTTTTACTGACTCCACCATACGCTCTACGTTCCACGGGTGGCCTTTGTGGTAATACACTTCAATAGCCACGCCATTGTGCTGCGCTTTTTTCACTTCATAACGGCCTGAGCTGATGGAGTAGAAATTCACCATAGGCTGGTCCATTTCGTAACTGAAGTAATTACGGCCATCCTGTTGCCATTGTTTTTGCAGATAACCTGGGGTTAAAGCCACCTGATCAGCTTCAGTGGATACTGTGGCTTCAAACTGAATAAAATCACCATCAGCGCCAAAGAAGTTCTGCGTATAAAACTTAGAATCTTCCAGCTTATTGGCGCGCTCGTTTGGCTCTAAATCACGTTTTAAGCGCTCGTGTCTGTCTTGCAGCTCATAACCTTCCTGATAACCAAAAGTTGGCAATAATTCTCTGTTGTTGATAAAAGTGCCGTTTTCAACCACAGACGAATCAAAACCTGTTTCGCGCAGCCCTCTGGATTCACGGGTCAGTTCAATGACACCTGCAACTGTAGCACCAGGTGCGACCGGAGTACTGAAGGTTAACCATGAAGTACGGAATTTAACGTCCCGCTCTCCCAGGCTGGCGCCTTCAATAGTCACTGTCATTTGCTGAGTATTCTCAGGCCAGTTCACCAGTAGCTTTTCAACAGGCTGTTGCGATTTGTTTTGCCACTGAATTTGCATCCGGGCTAACACTTTCTGCTCTGATGGATACAGGTCAATTTGCGCATTTACGCTGGTAGTGACTAACACAGGTAAAGTTGCATACTGAATAAAGGCTTTTTCATACTCTGCCTGTAAATCCGTGGTTTCTTCAGCGGTCACGTAGTTATTCAGCACTATGGTTTGCTGATAAATAAAAGCTCCAGTGCCTACCGCAACCACTGCAGATACAGCAATAACAGCTTTGCCGGTTTTACCTAAGTGGTAACCCAGTTTGCTCCAGCGTACTTTCAGGCTTTGCAGCGGCCCTCTGTGGTATAAACCGTAACCCAGTACAAATAAAATGCTGCTGATAGCTCCCCAATACAACATATAAACCGAATGAGTCGTTAAGCTAGTGGCATATTGATTCAGGTCAGAAAAACCTATGGAGGGTGAAGAGCTGAAGTTATATAAGCTGTGACCTAAACCCCAGGATGCCATCACCATGGTGCTTAAGAAATAGCCAACAAAAAGCCCCATACCGACAAATTTATTCGGGCTTAACACCTGCAGGAAAAACGCCAGCACAGCACTCATGATAAAAGGCAGCAGGAAGAAAAAGCCTAAACGGATCAGGTACTGCACCAGCTCAAAGTTTTCAATGCCTTTAATCAACTGGTAACTGATAGTGGTTAAAATACCGATCACAATCAAAGTTGCCATCACCAGCGCCATAGCCAGTAACTTGGCGGTCCAGAAAGTCAAATTCGGCACTGGCATAGTATCGATAATATCGCCCATACCTGAATTGCGTTCACGCCACACCACTTCAGCACTGTAATAGACAATGACGATAATCATCAACAAGCTGACAGAGCCAATAACATGACCCACCATGGTCTGAGTCAGAGGCCAGTTTGAGGTGCCGTACCAGCCAAAGTCAGCAAAAAGCGGACCTATCAGCTGAGCTATAGTAATTAAACCAAGGATCACAAAAGGTGCAGTCAACAACACTTGCTTCACTTCAAACCTTAACCGAACCCAAAAGGCCGGTAGAAGCGCTGTTGCAGAGGATTTTCTTTGCAAGGTTTCCAGTGACAGCTCAGGCTGTTTCAGTTCAGCTTTTTTAGATTTTTTTCTATCTTTCCTATCCAGTGAAGGCAATTTAAATAAACCGGAAAACGCCAGTAAGACGACAGCGACACCCAGCCATAACAAGCGGTTTTGCAGTAATACGCCTTCAAAACCAATCAGCAGCGTGTTTTTCTCCTGAATAGTCCAGTAACGAGTCACATCTAAAAAGGTACGTAAGCCAAAAGGATCTAACAAGGCAGCCCAAACCCGGTACTCAGGTAAACGCGCCACTGAACCAGAGACTATATAAAGCACCAGCAGCACCACAGCAATCAGATACAACGCCATCATGGAGCGGAAACGTGCTGCTATGGCATAAAACAGAGCTGAGATGATAAAAAAGCTCGGAATAGATAACACCACAAAGTTATAGGCATAAGCCCACAGATCTGTTGGCCCAAACCGGCTGGCATCAACCCATGGCATAAAACTCGCGAGTAACATACCCAATGGCACAGCGATATAGACCAATAACACCACCAAATAGCTGCCAAAAAAACGGCCAAACTGGTAAGCAAAAGGCGACACAGGTTTGCTGTAGATCAGCTCTTCCATCTGGTGTTGTTGGTTACGCACAGCGCTGCTACCAACAAAATTCACCACCAGAAACATGGCAAATAAACTTAAAGTCAGCAGCGTTTGGCCTATCGCAAAAGGGCCATTTTTAAACACCTCACCACCACCGCCTATAGTGACGTTGTCTGAGGCGACAGATAAAAAGCTGATTAAAAACAGCAACAAACTGACAACATAAAAGGACGGCTGACGCAGGTAATAGCGCAGCTCAAAGCGGGTCATTAAACCAAACATAACCTCTCCTAAGCCACAGCTTGTGCTGAGCGATGATTGGATAAACAGGAGAAGTACACATCTTCCAGACCAGCCGCAGTAGGCGCAAAGCCTTCAGGTGCTTGTTCTGCAAATACATGCAGCACAGTGCGACCAGCAAACAGGCGCTTGGAGATCACAGGCAGGACTTTTTCCAGTTCAGCCGCTTCTTGTTGTGACACAGTTTTAGTCCAGATCTGGCCGCCCACCTGCTGAATCAAATCCAGCGGATTGCCCTGCAATAAAATCTGACCACCAGCCAATACCGCCATTGCAGGGCACAGCTCTGCTACGTCATCGACTATGTGAGTGGATAAAATAATGACTTTTTCTTCGCCCAGACTCACCAGCAGGTTATGAAATCTGTTGCGCTCTTCCGGATCCAAACCTGCAGTGGGTTCATCGACAATTAATAAGTCCGGGTTACCCAACAAAGCCTGAGCTATACCAAAACGCTGGCGCATACCACCGGAGAAGCCGCTAACGGCTTTGTCTTTATGCTGAAATAAGTTGGTATGAGCCAATAAACCTTCGACCAGTTCTTTACGCTCTTTTTTCTGAGTGAAGCCTTTGAGCACAGCCAAATGATCCAATAAATCAAAAGCACTGATACGGGGATAGACACTGAAATCCTGTGGCAGATAACCTAGTGTTTTACGCAATGCCTGTGGGTCTTTTAATACATCAATGCCATTAAACACAATGCTGCCACTGTCAGGCTGCTGCAAGGTGGCGATAGTACGCATTAACGAAGATTTACCAGCACCATTAGGACCTAACAGACCAAACATACCTTTGCTGATGGATAAATTGACGTTATTCAGCGCTTTGACGCCATTGTCGTACGTTTTGGTCAGGCCTTGAATTTCCAGCATAGGGATCTCCTTGTTCTTATAGTGTTTAATACACCAAGTTAACATGGAGCTTATTGAGTAGTAACTCATCAATGAGTTACAAATGAAGTGAATTTGTAACAAATTATTAAAGCGGGTCAGATCACATTGTTAACAGTTAACAATGTGATCTGACCCCAATTTTAGGTTTTCATACCTACATAGTTATCGCCGCAACTAAAGGCGACGACTTTGCTGATTTCCTGCAGGCTTAACCCAGACTCTTGCTGCCATAGATTAAATTGCTGCTGAATGGCTTTCTGGTTTTTCTGACTGCTCAGGCCGCCTTCGACTACAGCAAAGTTACGCAAATAAGCTTCTAAATCCTGACTGAGAATAAAGGTATCTTTCCCCAGCACGCGTAAAGCATAAGCCCCTGTATTGCCTCCCAAGCGAGCCCCATGCTTCTTTAGATAACCCCACAAGCCAATAATATCTTCAGCAGGCCACTGGGCTAAAAAGGCACCAAAACTGCCATATTTATCAGCCACTTGCTGGATCATCAAAGCGTTGTCGCGTATTGCAAAAACTTTAGTCGCGTTACGGATAATACGGGGATCTGTGGCTTTGGCGGCCAGCATCTCATCGCTCATCAGCAGCATTTTTTCCGGTTCAAAGCCAAAAAAGATCTCTTCAAAACCCGGCCACTTTTTCTCAACCACAGACCAGACAAAACCAGACTGAAAAATCTTTTTGCTGAACTCACTTAAACATTCAGCATCCGTCAGCTGTTGTAACTGAGCAGCCGTGCGGGGTTTTGATAACAAAGCCTGCAATGCAGCTTTGCCACCTTTGCGCTCTGCGGCACGTTGATAAATCAGTTCAAACTTTTCAACAAAAGCCATCAAGGCCTCTCCATTATTGATGGTTCCAGCAGTTAAGCTGCGGCTATGCCCATATGGCGTAATAAGGCAGCGTTAGACGGCTCTCGACCACGGAAGGCTTTAAACAGCTCCATAGGTTCTGCGCTACCACCTTTTTCTAAAATGCAGTGCAGAAAATCCTGACCCACAGCAGCATTAAAAATACCTTCTTCTTCAAAACGGCCAAAGGCATCGGCAGACAATACTTCAGCCCATAAATAGCTATAATAACCAGCGCCATAACCCCCGGCGAAGATATGACTAAAGCCATGCTGGAAGCGGTTAAAACGAGGTGGCATGATCACAGAAACCTGCTGGCGCACATCATCCAGAATGTGCTGCACACGACCACCCAAAGCCGGGTCGTATTCGGCATGCAAACGGAAATCAAACAAGGCAAATTCCAGCTGACGCACTAGAAACAAGGCTGACTGGAAGTTTTTCGCCGCCAGCATTTTATCCAGCATATCCTGTGGCAAAGCTTCGCCTGTCTGGTAATGACCAGAAATTAACGCCAAAGCTTCAGGCTGCCAGCACCAGTTTTCTAAAAACTGGCTAGGTAACTCGACTGCGTCCCAGGCTACACCACTGATGCCAGCCACTGCAGACGCATCCACTTGGGTCAGCATATGGTGTAAACCATGGCCAAATTCATGGAACAAAGTGACGACTTCGTCATGGGTAAATAACGCAGGTTTGCCGCCTACAGGTTTATTAAAATTACAGGTTAAATAAGCCACTGGATGTTGCAGGCTGCCATCGGCTTTCCAGCGTCGGCCCTGGCAATCGTCCATCCAGGCGCCACCGCGTTTTTTCGCGCGGGCATATAAATCCAGATAAAAACTGCCACGCAGTTCGCCTTTGGCATCAAAGATATCGTAGAAGCTGACATCAGGATGCCAGACATCTACCCCTTCACGTTTTTGTACTTTGATGCCAAACAACTTGCCTAACACACTAAATAAACCCGGCACTACTTTGCTTTCAGGGAAATAAGGCCGCAAAGCTTCGTCAGAAATGGAGTACTTGGCCTGCTTTAACTTTTCAGAGTAATAAGTCACATCCCAGGAATTTAACTCGTCCACGCCAAATTCAGCTTTGACAAAAGCTTTTAACTCGGCCAGATCCTGCAAGGCCTGAGGTTTAGCACGACGGGCTAAATCGGCTAAAAACTCCAGCACCTGAGCCGGGCTTTCTGCCATTTTGGTCGCCAGTGATTCTTCTGCCGCATTATCAAAGTCCAGCAACTGCGCCAGCTCGTGACGCAAAGCTAAGGTTTCTTCAATAATAGCGCTGTTATCAAACTGACCCGCCGTCGGGCCTTGATCAGAAGCTCGGGTGCAATAGGCCTGATATAACTCAGCGCGTAAATCACGGTTGTCGGCATAGGTCAAAATGGCGATATAACTCGGGAATTCCAGCGTAAAAACCCAGCCGGATAATTCTTTTTGCGCCGCCGCTTCTGCCGCTGCTAATTTGGCATCTTCAGGCAAACCAGACAGCAAGCTTTCATCTTCAATATGTTTAAACCAGGCTTGAGTAGCATCTAAAGTATTGTTAGAAAAATTCGAAGCTAAGTCGGATGAACGGCTTTGAATTTCGCCGTAGCGCTGCTTTTTTTCATCTGACAAACCAATACCGGACAATTTAAAATCACGTAAGGCGTTTTGAATCACTTTTTGCTGCGCTGTAGTTAAAGTGGCGTATTCAGCGCTTTGCGACAGCTTTAAATAAGCCTGATACAAACCTTCGTGCTGGCCGACATAAGTGCTGAAATCGGATAACAGCGGCAGGCAGCTTTCGTAAGCTTCACGTAATTCGGGGCTGTTTTTTACCGAATTTAAATGCGATACAGGCGACCAGAATTTGCCAAGCTCGTCGCTGTTTTCTTCCAGTGCCACAATCAATGACTGCCAGCTTGGGTTTGGCTCTTGCACTACAGCTTCGATATCTGCGGTACAAGCGGCAATCAACTGCTCTACACGGGCTTTGATTTGTGAAGGTTCGATTTGACTAAATACAGGTAAGGCTTGGGTCATAGTTTATCTCTGTCTGGCCTTTGAAAAAGTGGCGTTTAGTGTAACGCTGGGTATAACAGCAGTATTGGGGCTTTTATAACATTCTCAAGCAGTTTACTGCAGCACCAGGGCAGATTTATCCGCTGCTTTGGTAAAAACGCCTTGAGTTCGACCACAATACCCTCATATTAAAACTCAACAAAACAACAACAAGGCTGACCAACATGACTGAACATTTTGACTATATCGCCATAGGTGGCGGCAGCGGCGGTATCGCCAGCGCCAACAGAGCGGCCAGTCATGGCCAGAAATGCGCCATTATCGAAGCAAAATTTTTAGGCGGCACCTGCGTCAATGTAGGTTGTGTGCCAAAAAAAGCCATGTGGTTTGCCGGTCAAATTGCTGATGCATTTAAGTACGCACCGGATTATGGTTTAGATGTTGAAATGCCGGCTTTAAATTGGGCCAAATTAGTAGAAAGCCGCGAAGCTTATATCTCCCGTATTCATGGCTCTTACGACAGAGTGCTGGCGAAAAACGGCGTTACTGTTATTCGTGGTTTCGCCCGTTTTGTTGATAAGCACACCGTTGAAGTGGATGGCAAGCTGTATAGCGCTGACCATATTACGATAGCCACTGGTGGTCGTCCTGTGCGCCCTGATTTACCGGGCGCTGAACTGGGTATAGACAGCGATGGCTTTTTTGCCTTACAAAGCCAACCCAAACGTGTTGTTGTGGTAGGTGCAGGTTATATTGCCGTAGAAATTGCCGGTGTGATGCAAGCCTTGGGCAGTGAAACCCATTTATTAGTGCGTAAAGACAAACCACTGCGCAGCTTCGACCCTATTTTATCCGACACCTTAGTCGAACTAATGGCCAAAGATGGCCCGAAACTACACACCCATACCGAAGTGAGCTCTGTCAGTAAAAACGCTGATGGCTCTTTAATTGTGCAACTGTCTACCGGCAGCAGCCTCACTGTGGATTGTCTGATTTGGGCTATAGGCCGTGAACCTGCCAATGACAAGCTGCAGCTGGAAAAAGCTGGCGTGAAGTTGGACAACGAAGGTTTTATTCCAACAGATGAGTATCAGAATACCAACGTCCCTGGCATTTATGCCGTAGGTGATAATACAGGCCGTCTGGCGTTAACTCCGGTGGCAGTAGCAGCCGGACGTCGTTTGTCCGAGCGGTTATTTAATAACAAGCCAGACAGCAAACTGGATTACAGCACAGTGCCGACAGTGGTGTTTTCGCACCCTCCTATTGGCACTATAGGTTTAACCGAAGACGAAGCCCGACAAGAGTTTGGAGCTGATCAGATTAAAGTCTATCGCAGCGAATTTGCTGCTATGTATACGGCTTTAACCCAGCATCGTCAATTAACGCGAATGAAACTGGTATGCGCTGGCCCTACTGAAAAAGTAGTAGGCTTGCATGTGATAGGTTTTGGCGCGGATGAAATGCTGCAGGGTTTTGGTGTGGCTATCAAAATGGGCGCCACCAAAGCTGACTTTGATAACTGTGTGGCTATACACCCGACATCTTCTGAGGAATTCGTTACTCTTAAAAACTAGTGCTGGAAAACGTAAACTATAAAATTGACACCTCTGGAAAACCTACTAGCTTCATGATTAGCGTCTTGCTAATCATGGAGCGGGTATGGTCTTTATCATTAATTCAGATGACTTCGAAGTCCCAATACCGCATCTCTCACCCCCCTTGAATCGCAAGATTAAGCTAAGTGGCTTTCCTACATTTTATTCAGAGTCTGGCGAATATCTGCAACCTGTAAATCTTTGGCTCAACTTCCTGGTGAATGTCAGGAGAGCCAAAAACATCAATTCAAACGTAAGAGCAATAAAGCGTTACTGGAACTTTCTTGAGAGTAATAATTTGTCTTGGGATCACTTCCCCAAACAAAAAAGTTTGAAACCAACGTACAGATTCAAGAATGATGATTTGCTGTTATCAGCGAGGAATGGAGCGCTTCAGCTATCAACAGCTGCGACATATATCAGCCATATTGTTGGGTTTTATAAATGGGCTGGCCATGAAGGACTGATTCAATTCTCGGAAGACAGCAAACCCTTTGAGATGGAATTGGTACAAATATCTAATTCTGGCCCGCTCAGATTCATCAATAGAAATCTTTTCGTGAGCTCCACAGACCTCAGAATACGTAATCCACGCAAAAACTTTGAACAGCAGCTTTGCCCGTTCACTAAAGATGAAATCAGAACTTTTTTCCAAATCATTAGATCTTTCACTGACGAGTTTTTATTACATCAGTTGCTTCAGTTCCAATGCGGCTTGCGAATGGAGGAAGCATGCTTTTACCCTTTGGATTTGGTCTTCAATCCATCTGCATCCGAAACACGATTTGACGTTGAAATCGGCCCACACCTTGGTATTCCAACCAAATACGGAAAAATAAGAACCATAGAAGTACCAGCATCTTTGATGAAGAAAATGTATCTGTACTCAATTAGTTCTCGCAGGGCAACTCGCCAGAAAAAACAACCAGACACAAAAACACTTTTGCTAAATCAGCGCGGCCTGCCAATGACGCCGATAAATGTCACTCAACATTACGTTAAAGCGAGAAAAGAATATAAAGAAGTAACAGGAAGGTCCTTAAATCATCGCCCCCACGATGCTCGCGCAACCTATGGAACATACCGGCTTGCATCCCTTCTGGAACATCTGCAACCATTGGATGCCATGACTCTTGTTATGGGCTGGATGGGGCATCGACATGAATCAACAACCTGGCGTTACCTAAGATACTTAAACAAGGAAAAGCTTAACAGTAATGCAATTTCTATGATGGACATCTTCCTTGAAGAAGCATTAGGGGGACATGATGAGTGATCAGAATAATGCTTCCAGGCCTTTGCGATTGATTTTAAAAATGGGGATCAGCAAATATGCGCATTTTGATTTTGAAAGGTTCCGTTACTTTGGTGTTCCAAAACTTCAAGATATCTCAAAGGCCGAATTTGCAGACAGAGACGATTTAGCTGGCAAATGGTTTCGCACTTTCAGTGATAACAACGAATACTCGGATCAAACCAAGAGCGCATACATTCAGGATTTTGCAAAATACGTAAAATTTTGTGACCTGAATAATGTTGTGCCTGAATCTGCAATAGCGATTGAAATCTGGGAAAGGCACCTAATCAAGCAGGTTCAAGCCCACTCAATGGCTGTTAACTCTGCTAGAAAACTTATAAGTGCAACAAAGCGCATCCTTGAATTATTTGACTGCCCAGTGTTCGACTGGTTCTCAAAATATCCAATTTTCAGATCTGAACCGACCCCTAACAATTCTTATTCCGACACCGAGTTAGCAAAACTTGTCCGATGCTTGAGAATATTGCACCACCAACTTGGGAGGCAGATAAGGGAAAATCCGCTATTGCACCTAAATGCAGCTTCAAACACATGCACAGCACATTACTATGACCCGAGCCGTCGTCTTGATATTTGTGGAACTGTTACAAAGTACTTTTGCGCCAGTTTCTTTTTGATGGCCTATTACACGTGGGCAAATACTACATGCTTGTTGAACATGAAAAAACCTAAAAGGCGTGAAGGTTCAGCTGGTATTTGGTACGAACAATCGGTGCTAAAAAATAGAGCTAATAAATTCGTAACCATTGCTATAGGCGAAAATCACGCTACTCAAATTCCTAAACATGCACTTCGGTTTATGGAAGATTTACTTGAAATCAGTAGCCTGATAAAACCAGACGACGAACACCTGCTATTTCAGTGCAGGCTAGGTTTGATATCAACGTTAGAAATGAGTCATCTTAGTGCATTTAATAACTGGTTATATAAATCTTTTGGATTAAACGACGATTTTGGGAAGCAATTAAGGCCTGAAGCCAAAAGATTTAGGGCAACTGGTAGCAGCAAGTACATAGCTTTAACAAATAATGTCACGGAGGCCTCTTTAATCTTGGGGAACACCCCTAGTACTATTCATCGTCACTACACGCGAGGGAATGAGTCAGAAAATAATATGCAGCTTCAGGCTGCAGCGCACACCTTAGAACGCTCAGTTCGTTGCGGAGAAATTCAGGACGCGAAGGAGCAAACGAGAAATATCTTAAAGGTTGAAGTACTTCCTTACGAATCGTTTATACAAAAATATTCAGCAACAAATCTAAAACCTGAGCGATCTCCAATCGGTACCGGATGCACAGATCCTTTTGGTGATAAAGCAGATAAATATCGCCGAAAAATCAACTTCAGTCCCAAAGAGTTAGACGTATCAAATCTGGCTTGTGCGGACATACTTAATTGCTTTTTTTGCACCAATCAGGTTGTGATTGAAGAGGTTGATGATATTTGGTGCTTATTGAGTTTCAAATGTTCACTCGAAGAGTCAAGAGCAAATCATTTAAACCGCTCACAATTCAAAAATAATTTCGAAGAGATACTTCATCGCGTAAATCAAGTCATATTCCGCATAGACCCCAAAATACGTCGACTAGCTGAACGTAAATTGAAAGAAAAGCGCCATCCACTATGGCCTGAAGATCTTAACTTCTTGATATAAGGAATTATTAGTGAGAGATTTACTTCACATACCAGAAAGCGTTCTTCAGGAAAATAAACTGGGCGTAATGCATGTTATGGAACTATTTAAATCGCAAAACTGGAAGGAGCTCAATGAAATTATTGTGAGTAAAGACCATTTTGGTAGTCCAGCTAGCAAGTTTGGGGATGAGTATTGGGATTTGTCTTCTTCTGTAGACACAAAAATCACAAATAAAAAAGGGATATTCTTTTCAGAAATAGCCTCAGAATATCTCTGCATAGAGATGAAGCTGATTTGTTTTTACTGGATCTATGTAGCAGGTAAACCTCGCTCAGGCCCTGCCATTAAAACGACGACGTTAATCAGCAGACACAGTAAGCTGAATCAAATATTCAAGTTTCTTGATAGCTTCGCCTTTAAATCGATAGAAACACTGTCACATCCATTGGTATTTAGTGAATTTTGTTCTTTCATTAAGAATCAGCGATACAGCGATGGAAACTGTAGACAAATATTTTTAATTGCGGCGAACCTGAGGCGAACTGTAGGAGTTTTACCCTTTGCTTTTAGCATCCCTACGGATTTATCGCCTAGAGAGTTAGCAAAGGAATATGCAGCAAAAGATAAGCTTGAAAAGGACCAGTTTTACGCCATTCCAACCAGGTTAATGGAGCTTATTTATGGAAAGGCTTTAAGCATAATTGAAGATGTTCACCCGTACCGCGAATTAATTCACTCTTTACTTACAGATCTTCACGACAATTATCTACTCGGTAAAAGAGAGGTCGATGTAAAAATCGATTCTGGTCAGTGGCAATGGCTTAAGAGAAATGACCCTGCATATCGGATTGAAGTAAATAAGTTCAAGCCCTCCAAAGATCGTGAGATAATCGCCTCATACATCTTAGGTACACCTTTAGAACAGTTAGTTCCTATCAACGGCAGCAGATTTAAGGGGTGGATTACAAATGTACAAACTGCATGTTACGTCGTGTGTGCAGCATTCACAGGTATGCGGCGAAGCGAGCTTTATGGATTGACCGCTGATAGCTTCAAAGCCAGAGTTTTCGATAATCAGGAATACTATTTCCTCCAATCTCAACATCATAAAATGGTACAAGGTCGTCCTCAAACCTGCGAGTGGCTTACCGTTCCCATAGCTTCAAAAGCGATTGAACTAGCTGAAGCTTTGTCTCGAAATATGAGAATCCAACTTTTAAAAGACGGAGATCCAGTTCGAGTTCATATATCCGACTGCTTGTGGTTAAACCAATGCCGTAAAGCAACATTCCCTAACGTTCGTTTCGAGGGCAGTCTACGGACACATTTTAATAAGATCGCAAAAGCAGCAGGAGCTTACATCACTGAAATTGACCTTGATGAATTTAAACTGATTAATCCGAACTGCAACCCGCAACACGCTGACGAAAAAATTCAGTTAGGAAAACTATGGCCTCTGACGTCTCATCAATGCAGACGCTCTTTCGCTGTCTTCGCTAAAAGGCATGACCTTTGTTCAAGCGTGGCAATAAAACAACAATTTAAGCATTTAGATGTGCCCACGTCAGACTGGTATGGCGAGGGCGGGCTAGACAGCAAGTTGTCCTACTTTCAGTTAGACGTTGAGCTAAAAGGCTTCTTGCGCGACGTTCAACACGAAATGGTTACTGAAAAAATTCATGATTGGCTCAATTCGAAAGATGAACTCTATGGAAAAATGGGCAGGTCCATCATGAAAGAGCGTAAAACAACGGCCCAGATTTTTTCTTCC
>Ga0180008_1001502_pt1 | contig 14542 bp, 18 predicted proteins | sample MM_PW_MetaG_FD_121121 | JGI IMG/M metagenome (GOLD analysis project Ga0180008, IMG submission 121121) | Groundwater microbial communities from the Aspo Hard Rock Laboratory (HRL) deep subsurface site, Sweden - MM_PW_MetaG | ecosystem: Environmental > Aquatic > Deep subsurface > Groundwater... | reverse complement strand
TCTTTGTTGTATCCATATTTCAATACTCCAATCACACTCTCAACATCTCCCATGCAGTAGCAACACTCCCTCGAATATCAACATATTTACTATATATCTTCAAACGTTTCTTTGCCATTTCTTCACGACTTGTTCTTTTTGCATACTCTAATGCTAATTGTCCTAATCTATCATGATCTGATAATGCTCTTACTATACAATTCTCTAATCCTCTTTGATAATTAAATTTCAATGCTATATTTCTATCGATATCACTGAAATGATTCGTATCAACAGTTATCACTGGCCTACCTGCTCCAACTATTCTATGAAGAGCACTAGAACTCGAATAATGGTCCTGTATAGTATAATCAAATAATAATATATCACTTGCCAATGCATATAGATCTATTTCTGCATCTGATAAATATCTATCTATAACAGTCATACCTTCATTACTTACTATATTTGAATTATATCCGCACTTATGTATAGACCCACTTATTATCAGATACAATCCTGTATTTCTTGCAGCACTTATTAATCTTTGATAATTTTTATTCTTACTTTGAAAACCGAAAACAAATCCTATATTTTTGTCTGCTATCCCCAATCTATCAAAATCTAGAAGTTGCCTAGCATCTTCCTTCCTCACCAGTGGCATCAATCTAGATCCCAAACTTACTACATGTACATCTTTCATAGTAACAACCCCAGGTTTCAAATATTCTAATGCGCCTTCACAAGGAACAATATGAGCAACTACATTCAATTTTGATTCAAACAACTTTACTGTTTTCTCAATATCAGATGGTATCGTATGCCATGTAATAATCACCTTTCCACCTATCTCTGGCGGCTTCGGTATAATACCAAATTCATGTTGTAATTCTATTAACTTAGAACTCAATCCTGTTCCTTTTCCTTTTCCTTTTTGACTATATACAGTATCTATATTTCTCACAGTAAATAACCCAGGCTTTAATTTATCAAGACTTTCCAATAAATCTTTCGTATACAATGCTATACCACAATTTACGCCCCATGTAGAAACAAAAACTATCTTATCTTCATATATATTAGCAATCGTTCTCACAGAGTCAATATCTTTTTTTTCACTTTTTTCATCTTTTCCCTTTTTTCCCTTTTTTTCAGTAGCTATTTTTGAGGCTTCTAACATTGCCTCTTTCAGTCTTTCTCCTTCCGACTTCTCTTCTTCTAATCTTTCTTCTTCTAATTTCTCTTCTTCCAATCTTTCTCTTTCCAACTTCTCATTTTCTAGCCTCTCTTTTTCAACTTCTTCTTTTTCTAACTTCTCTTTTTCCAACCTTTCTTCTTCCAACTTCTCTTTTTCTAATCTTTCTTCTTCTTCTTCTTCATTTTTAAGTCTTTCTTTAATACTTTCTATACTGACCATCTCTTCAGAATTCGTTTGCCCAGAATTTTGTTTAAGTCTATTATATTCCCCAGATGTAATAAGACGTTCCAGAAGAGCATCTTTTGTCATATTTTTAAAATATATCAATGAACTATATGTATCAAGTCCATTAGGCTCTGGTTCTCTTAACAGAATATATCTATATCCTTTGGTTACAAACCCTTTTATCTTATCCATTCTTGCTTTATCTACACGTTCTTTATTAGCTATTTTACGAATCGCCATATTCAATCATCTTATCTTATCTGTGATCTTTTCCTCTTACTTAACTCTTTTTCCATATCATCTAGCAATATATTCAAGTCTTCATTTCTCATTCCCATTAAATAATCTTTCGTCCCATCTCTTGTATTCCCGAGCACTCCACCAATAACTCCCCTCGTTAATGCATTTAACTTGACAGATGACCTATCATGTTGGATACTCATTAGAACGTGTTTGAAAAGAATATCCACCAAATTACAAGTTATTTCAGTATCAACATGACTCTTCTGTATACTACTTTTAACGGGTATCTTTAATTCTCTGAGCATAATACGTCTTGATCATATATTTTCTATAGTTATCATAATGATGTATACAAAAACCAATCGTCTCTTCCTTTTCATCTGGTAATAATTTCTTAAATGACATATCTGAGGCTCCAGATAAAGTGTAAAACTATGCTAAGTAAGTTACACTACAGTACCCTCTGTTGCTTATCGTACGTGTCACAAGCTACGAACTATGCATATTCATATGTAGCTAAGCTTACTAGAAACAAAACGTCGCATATCATATTTTAAGTCACAAAACATCTCATAACCAATATCTTTTTTTTATGATCAGTAAATTCTTTCCTACTCTCATGTATCTCATTTCCATCAGCATCGTATAAAAAGAAACACGTTCGTTCTGGCAACTTCGCACTCATATTTATTTACCTATTTCTTAAGTACATTCCAAATCTTATTCCAATCGAATTTAATAGCACTCGTATTATGACAAAACGGACATGACATATCCTTAACAAGTTCTTCCTTTGTAGGTTTTTTTATAGGCATCGAACAATTTTTACATTTATAGTCACTATCTCGAGGAACCAGTATTGCTTCAAATCCACATTTATCTCCATCACATTTCCAGATCAATCCGCTTTTATCTGTATCAACTTTATGGATATGTCCACCTTTTCCTTCTTTATGACAATTGGGACACAACATATCTTTTTCAGCTTTCTCCTTATCGGCAACAATCTTTTCTTTCTCAGCTTTCTCCTTATCTGAATCACTTTCCCCTTTAAGAGCCTTCGCTACATCTACAGCCTTAGCAATTTTGTTTGCCTTATCACTTTTATCTTTATCTTCTTTCTCTTTAAGGATCGCTAGTACTCTTGCTTCTACTTCAACTTTTAATTTATTATCAATCTCACTTCTGACCTTCTCATTCTCTTCTTTAAATCTCTCTTCTACTTTGGCACCTACCTCAGCCTTGACTCCTTCCACCTTAGTTTTTAATTTTTCGTCAATCTCACTTCTGATTTTGCCATCTATCCCTATTCTAACTCGATCTTCTACTTTCTTACTTATTTCATCTTCTGGTCTCTTCCAGATAGGTTTATAAGACATTCAAATCACTCCTCGGGTTTGACATAGCTGTATCATTTCTTTATGAGGGCATAATGTCAATATCCTGTTGACAGCAATTTCTTCTTTATTCAATTCAATTTCTTTATTACAAACTGGACATCTTCTTTTCATCTTAATCTGTCCTCACATGTGCAAATCCCTTTTTAATAGTCTTAATACTTCTCACTGTTGTTGTCTGATTATCGTCTCTACCTTCGACTTCAAGAATTTCAGGTCTATCCCCTTTTTTAATAACATCTAATTCTTGTCTCAAGTTAAACAGATCGTTGTTGACAGCATTTTGCTGTTGTTGTTGTCTTTCTACCATATCCTTTAATCCAATAACATGTTCATTTGACAGTTTCTGCTGTTCAGTTAAATTTTTCAGGTAAGTCATTATTTCAGAATCACCAGTTAAAGGTACTTTTTCTACTCTTTTTTCTGCTCTCTCCATCTGAGGATGTAAATCTACATTTTGTGTTTCCAAATTATTGACGTATGAGTCTGACTTATCATTTTCGTTTTCCCATCTTTTGTCTTCTGTAACAGGAGTATTGACTATCAAATCTTCATTAATTCTTGGCGGTGGTCTTCTATATTCTTGTACATTTCCACTTTCAGGTATAGATGTCAAATCCTGATTCTGACTTGGCATATCTTGATTTTGACTTTGACTTTGACTTTGACTTTGACTTTGACTTTGACTTTGACCTCTTCTTAATTTATAAGGTGTAGCATCGACTCCCTTTGACTCTAATTGACTAATGAAATCATCTTGATGTATCATCAATATTTTTCTTGCGGTCCCAACTGTTATATCACCTTGGCTTTTTGCATAAGCAGCAACGTGCTCAGGGTTATTGGGATCCAATCCAAGAATCATCTCCACTTCAGACTGTTGCTTTTCTTGTACAGGAGGGGGAAGTTGTGTTCCAGGCATTCCGCCTCCTATCACACTTCCTATTCCACCCATCACACCGGTCCCACCTCCTCCGCCCTTTATAGCTCCAGTTATCCATCCGTCGACTTTTTCTCTTCCAAATGTCTCAACAAGTTCAGGTGCTCTCTGTCCCATTCCACTTCCAAAGCCATAAGCAAATTGACTATTTAAAAAAATATCCAATATGTCTTTTTTCTGTTCTGGATGCTGTGGTGTAAATGCTTTCTGAACTACTCCAGCAGCCATACCACCTACTGTTTCTTCTATGGTTTTCTGTAATGGATTTGAACTCAATTCTTTTAATGCTGTAAATATCGAAACCGTATCCTTTAACTGTTTTACAACTTTTGGATTTATTACACTTATACTAGAATCTTCTCCATCATCTTCATCTTCTTTTCTTCTTCTCTTTTTTGCTTCTATTTCTGCTCCCCTTTCTGCTTCCATCTCCTTTCTTCTTCTATCATCTTCTTCTCTTCTTCTATTATCATATTTTTCTAATGCTGTATTGACAGCTTGTTCTGAAGCCTGATCAGCATATTGTCTTGCAATACTTTCTGCTTCTTCTTTTGTCACCATGTTTACCATATTTGAAATAGGAGTCTCCTTCGATACTGTAGTAACATCCAGATCTCTTTCTATATCTCTTTCTTTATCGCTGAAAACAGGCTTCATCTTCATTGCTTATCCTCTATCTCCTTCTTTAATTTTCTATTCTCTACTTGTCTTCATCTGAGTCATCTTCATCTTCATCTATAGGATCTTTTTCATCTTTGTCTGTATCTATATCTGGAAGAGGACCTTCATCTCCTTCTTTATTTACACCTTTTGTAAGCGAGTCTGGCAACTTGTCCTCTGGCAAAGCATCTCTCATTACAAGCACATCCGACCCATCAGTATGCTTCCCAGTTGTGACCCATATACCTTCTTGGAACAATGAGTATTTTAATCCCCAATAGATCGATGTCGCATGTTTGCTTGTAAAATCTTTACCCATCTCTTTTTTGAGATCATCTACTTTCACTCTTATTGTCTCTTTCTTTTCAATATTCTCTTTGAGAAAAGGCACGATTTTCTGTACTGCAAGTCTATATTTCGCATATTTTTGACCTTTGACTTTTCCTTTTCCGCCGCCTCTTCCTGTTCTCATTTCATCTACTTCTATCAACTCTATTGCCATATTTATTTCTTCATCTCCTTTATTTTCTATTGTTCATTTTCTATACTTTATCATTATCTATACTTTATCATTATCTATACTTTATCATTATCTATTTTGTGTTATACTTTCCTCTCATAGATTCTAATGACTCCATGAGCTCATCAATATATATGTTTCTTACGACATCATTATCTACACCCGCCGTATATATACTTACATGTTTTTCGTCATCGACACCTATAATAACATAAGCATCGTGACCCTTATTATCTCTACCCATTAATATATTCGCCATATTTATTTCTTCATCTCCTTTATTTTCTGTTGTTTGTTTTCTTATTTTTTTCCTTATTTTTTTCTTTATTCTTCATTTTCTTATATTTCTTTAAATTTATTCTCATTCTTATTATCTATATATTATCTATATATTATATATATATTATATATATTATATATTCATATTATGAGTATTGGAGATAGCAGAAAAATACAGCTCCCATAACTCTTTGTAGAACTATTTAAAGCTGCTATCTCCACTTATAATTCTATAAATTATTTATTTATATTATTTATTACGCTCTGACCAATGTTTCCAATTTGACAATGGCTGTCCTGTCTCTACATCGTTCCACGTATATATTGGCGCCCCACAATTAGGACAAAAACTAGATAGACCGGGTACACCTACGTACCCACACCGGTCACAAACGATATCCGATTGCTTTTCTTCTATCTTTTTGATTTTATCATCAATAGTCTGGAACTTACTTTCTACTTTGTTCTTCAGACAGTCATCTCCTACACATAGCTCCGACATTAATTTATCATATTTCTGATTGATTTCCGGTATCGCAGAGACAGCGGCTTCTAAGTTTCGTCTACTTTCTCTTACCTTTTCAATTTCTTCCTGTTTTCTTATTTCATCTTCTTCTACAGCCATAATTATCTCCTATACATATTATCTATCTCCTATTTTCTATATAATTTTTTAATATACCATTCATAGGGATTTATGTTCTCTATATCTTCTTCAATTCCAATATCTTTTTCAATTTCAGTTCCAATATCTTTTTCAATTTCAGTTCCAATATCTTCTTTAATTTCGATATCTTCCTCGATATCTTCTTCTGAAACTAATTTTATTTGTGAAACATCTGAAACTGACTCTTTAACATCTTTAACATTTTCAACACCCAATCTTTCCCCTTTTTCATTATATAGCTTCAAAAATTCATCAAGAGGTAAATATCGCTTATCAAAATCATCATAGACTTCACTTACTTTCTCACTTACTATTTTACAACTTCTTGCTTTCCCTGATACAACTCTTTTTTCTATACCATTTGTGGCAACTTTCTTCAATATTTTAACCTCTTTTTTCAATATTTTAACCTCTTTTTTATATACCAGTTAAATGGATCGGGATTCTTTATCTTCCCTATTTTCGTTTCAGCATTGACATTCACATTAATATCTGGAGTGTTTGGAATTGATATATCTAATACCGATGTCCCTGAAGTTGATAAATTAATATTTGAAGTAGTTAATGTATTCAAAGGTAATTTTTGAACTTCTGCTTGCTTTTCTACATTCACTTTCTGCTTTTCTAGCTTCTCTTTCTCAGCTTTCTCTCTTTGAGCATTGATAATACTTATTCTTTCCCCTTTTTCATTAAATAGCTTCAAAAATGAATTGAGAGATAGATATTTCTCGGAAAGTTCATCAAAGACTTCATTTATTTTTCCATACGCCATTTTACAGGTTCGAGCTTTCCCTAATATTATTCTTTTCTCTGTACCTTTCACAGTGACCATATCTGTGTCGCGAGCTTTCGGATATTTTTCTTCCTTTTCTATATCACTCGCAAGTTCTACTATAACTCTATCCCGTACCATAAATAATATCACCTGAAAAATCTACTAGACATCCCTGATAAATATTGGATTAAGCACATAGCTGTAATACTAGATATTTTTACTTCTATATATACTCTACGCTTTGTTCACAATATATAAATATTATTATATAAAAGATATATATTGACTATCCAAAATTTTAAACATCCTCTATAAAAAAAAGCTAACTTTACACATAAACTTCGAGAGGATGTAAATTTCTTTCTATTCGTACATTTTTTTTTTATTTTTAATATATTTGTCACAACAATTTATATGCATCCCAAGCATAATTTATGCATCCTAAGACAGCGAGACCGCGGTGAAACCGCTACGGATCTTATTGTAGTAATTCCACTGCTTCTATTGCCAGCCAGTAAAAAAGATTTACAATGTTCTAGCATAAGTATATAGCACATTATGCCCTAGTCTACAGCTATATTCTAGAGCGTTTTGTGCGTGAGATTACAGCTTAAGAGTATAGCATAATATGCTCTAGACTATAGCTGTAGACTATAGCACAAAAGCCCTAGATTTATGCTAGAACATTGTAAAAAACTTTAGCGAAGAGGGTATAATGGTCAAGAATGAATATGCAAAAGCTTATATGGAAGATAAGGCAAGGATCGTGGTAAAAGAAAATGTAAGAGGCAAGTTGACCGCAATCAAAACTGGTAGAAAGTTCGGTTCGGACAATGATACAATAAATTATCTGTGTAATATTGAAAGATTAATGCGGGAAAGTAATTGGATACACGACAAAGCAAAATGTGAAGAGTGTTATGTAGAAATGGATAGTACAGTTCATGTCGGTAAATATCATAATAGCGTTGATAAAAATTCCGAGTGTTTTGGGTGTTTCCGACCAAAATTTGATGTAGGACCAGCAAACGAAAGCAATGACAAACGTAACGGTACAAACGAAAGCAACGATGATACAAGCGATGCAACAGAAGCAAAAGATGCAACAGAAGCAAAAGATGAAACAAATAACCAAAAAGATGAAACAAATAACCAAAAAAAACATCGGGACTGGGTTGCAGAATATGATTGGACAGTAGGCGGTGAAGAAAAGAATCGGTAGATATTTACATTCCGGGTTTGCGATATGCTACGATAGCACTTAACTGTCCAAATCTATTTAGAACATCATTTTGCTCCATCGGCGTTTGTTAGACACTGTGATGTGTTAGTAACTGGGAACCCCCCCTATATGCATACAGTAATTGATCTTTATATATATATGTAGAGAGTACATATATGCCGTGCGTCCCGTTTACTAACGTTATAATGTGCGCGACGTGCTAGGTTGAAAATGGATTAATCCTATATACTGCGAAATAAGAACAGACGTAGTACCGTATAGCCCAAGCTTATCGCAAGCTCAGAAAATTTTTTTATATATAAAGACATCTTACCTATTTCACATATTCTATCAACATATTTAAAGTTTTACTATGATTTTTGATAAAATTTTCATTTAATATTACTATTCTGTGATCTCCATCATTATCTTCGTCTCCATAAAATCTAAGTATATTCATCTCTGCAAGTTCATTGACAATCATCCTCGCAGTGTTTCTAGAAAATCCAAATTCCAAAGCCATCCTATTTTTTATAGTAGTAACCATTACATCCTTTCGTCCTCTCTTAATCATATCTTTTTGTTCATTCATAAATAATTTCAAACACATAAATCTTCTGCGAGGTATACTATCTACACATATCCTTTTTATATCGTTTTTGATTTCTTCATCTACATCAGTTACTCCTCTTATTGGTTTTTGTTTAACTATAGCAATACCCACAGACATTTTTAACAATTCTTTTGTTATTCTATGGGGTCCTTCTTCGGTTCCAATATCTTCAATAATATTAGCTTTCCAATTATATGTTACACTCCTACGAAGAATTGCTACAAGTGCCCCCAATCTATATAACCATCTTCCATATTCTATATCACCAATGATCGCTTTTACATTATTTTTGAAACATAATTTTCTTAGTTCAAACACCTTTTTAATGAGTTTTTCTGATATTGCATACACATTTTTTCTTCTTTTATCATCATCTGGGCCACCCATCATCTTTTCTGCTAATATATCTATATTACTTATATCAAATTTTGGATACATATAGTATATGAATCTTTCACCCAATGCAGAATTGAATATAGTATTTCCAGAAATTGCATCAGGAGTTACACCAGCAATAATTGTTACTCTAATTCCTTCTTTTGATTTACTGCCATCTTCATATCCAGATGAAACATTGACAGAACCATCAAACGCCTCTCTGATCTGAGAAAATATTCCTTCTGCATTCTTACTGGTTATTGCTGTAACCAAATCTTTAATGATTACTACTTTATTGTTGGCTTCATATACAATACCAACATTTCCTTTGGTTCCTGATATAACAGCATTTTGAGTTATTCTACTTATAGGATAAATAAAGTCATTACGTCCTTCCCCCATGCTTCTTAATATTTCACTCTTACCACCAGACGATTGTCCAACAATAATTGTCCATACAGTATCTCCCGGATACATATGAGAAACTAGAGTTGCATATGGAATATAAATCATATTGTCATCTTTAATTAAAAGATTCTGTTTAAAATAGTCCAATATTTCTCTACATAGTTTTCCAATTTCCTTTTGACCATCTTCTATTACATTTAATACGGCATCATTACCTTCAAGATCTTTTTGCCCATCAATAATTATTCTTTCTCTCTTATCACCATTTTTATCACTTTTCTCACCATTTTTCTTTGTTACAGCCCTTTCTGTAGTCTTTTCTATAGTTATATTATCATCTTTATCGATGGTAATCTTCTTTTTTTCTATAATCTTCGTACGATTAAAATACTCTGTTGCTCTTTTTTCATCATATTCTCCAGTATCAGGATCATAACATTCAAATGGAAGAACGGTTTCTTCTTCTTCTTCTATATCTGGGAAACACGTTTCAAGTTCAGCTTCTTCTCTTTCTTTTTCATCCATATATGCCATGAATGATTCAGTTTCTTTATCTATTTCACTTTTTTTATTAATATTTTGTTTTTTGTCATCTGTAAAATTTTCTTTCATCAAGTACCTTCATATTATGTATATCCAAAATAAAAACCAAAAAACCAAAAAAAATAATAAAGTAGGTCCAAAGAATCTCCAAAGAATCTCCAAAGAATCTATCTTTATTATCTTTGTCATATAACCGATTTATATAACCAGATTTATATTTACATTATGCATTTGATTGTGTCTGAGATGTCTGCGGCTGTGGTGTGCCACCACTGAGAACCTGTCCTATGACATTTCCGTCCAAAGCTATTAATGTGAAATTGTGCATCACATCACCAAAACCTTCACCAGATTTTGGATTTTTTACTCCTTTTACTTTCCATATACTATTTATGGAAATATTCAAGTCTTCATCAGGTTCTCTTCCCTCCAATTGCTTTCTTATCAATCCTTCTATATGACCACACGCATTTTTTGTTAAATTCTGTGGAAGATTTTCTCTCGGTTTTCCATTCGCATCAAGTTTTGTAACGTATGTAACTATATCACCGTCTTTGACTTGTATCAGTTCATCAACAATCTGAGAAAAATTCTTGTATTGATCGTTGAGTCTCATAGGCTCTTTTATCTTAAAGTATTTTTCTTCGTGGAGTATTGGGTTTGCAAATTTTTTGAATCCAGATACTCTATCAACTGTCCGTTCATGATCATCATATACATCTCTTAATTGTGTTAAAACACCCATTTAAAACCCTCCTGGTCTATTGATATATTTTATTCTTTCTTTTATTCTTTCTGCTTTTTCTTTGTTCATATACGATTCCGCCTGTACCATATTGTCTCCTTTGTTTGTTTTCATATTCTATTCCTGTGTCAATAAGTTATCCATTAATAATATTTTATACTTTATCATTTTTCTATTATTGGATAATATGACTGAAAATCATTTTTTGTTATTTTTGTCAGTATTTTTTATCGTTTACATATTTCTTTCAATTTATCAAGTCTATCTATATATTCATAGTTTTCTAATTTTTTTAAATGACTTGTTTTATTAGTTATTGAGATACTATCTCTTCTCCAGAATTTTTTATCTCTTACTATGTCATTTTTATGAAATACCCATACATGTAAAGGCTTCAGACTTTCTCTATTGTCCCAAGCAGATAATACAAACCATTCTGCGATATTATTCCATTTTATCGGAAATGTCCATCCTTCCCAAAATGGAATATCATAACGAAGGCACGCACTCTTATTATCTATTTTATCTCCTTTTTTACACATCCAGTCAAATCCAGGATTTCCATAAGGCATTTTTATAGGATCTTCAAATGTCTGAATCATAAGATTTTCTGTAAAAGTCCCAAAATATGAGGAACAATCTTTATTATCAGATAATGGAAGTTGTCTTCCTGTAGTATGCATATATTCTTTATGACGATCAGAATTATTTTCAAATCCCAAACTTTTGGCACTTATATCATCGTCTTTTCTTCTGACATCTGTAGGATTTTTCATTATTCCATTTTGTTGCATCCATCCAGTAAACTCACAACCGCTGACAAACATTAACCTTTTCATATCATTCAATCTATCTTTATTACAAGGATGTAAATAACCTACATTTTTTTCGACTCTTTTTTTGATTTCAACTATAGCTTTTCTCCTTATATTTTCTATGTTATTTTCCGTTTCCATATTTTTTACCACACATTTATCATTTTATTGTTTAATGTTGTCAGTATTGGTTTTTGTATTTAGACCATATTTCAACTGGAATATTTCTGTAATATATTTCCACGGGTCTGTTAACATAGAAAACTTTTTTGTTTCCGCGCCTCTTACCTTTTTCGGTATTCCTTTATATATATATGACATGGAATTTTCTATTATAAGATTTCCCTTTGCATCCGTTCTTTGTGTTTGTATTGGATCTTCTATTTTCGATAATTCCAAGATGTAATCAAAACAACCATCAAGACTGTTTTTTTCATCCGGTAACATCAATGTACAAACTATATCGGGCGTAATACTGACCAGTGTGTCTTTAAATGTAGTTTCCCAGTCATTACTTAATGAATATTGCCATCCCCTGAGAGAATAAGTAATTTTGTTGTCAACATTCTTTACTCCAAGATACTTTTCTGGGTCTGTCATATTTACTAGATTAACTTTCATGTCTCCTTGATAATAGAAACCTTGTTTCTTTATCTGATCCGTTGCACTTATTCGACATATACTCAAAAGTGGCATTGGGTCTATTATTATTAAATCAATTCCTGTTAACAAATGTCTCTTAATTTTTTCGCTCAGGTCCATGTAAGCGAAATAATCTTCGTGAAAAAGGTTTTTAATATTTACATTTCCTTCTTTTCCTTCTTTTGCTGATTCCGATTCTAGATATCTGATTATTTCCTCTATTGAACCCCTTTCATGGTCGAGATATAACACCCTTTTTCCCGCTCTGAGAGCGGTGTCTGCTACCTTGACACAACAATGTGTTTTTCCAACACTTGTATATCCTTTCAGCAAAACTTTCAATTTTCTTTTTGCTTTTATTTCTTCCAATGTGACCATAAATATCATTACCTATAGATCATTACCTGTATCGTTATAATACTTTCCAATTATTTTTTTCATGCAACTTGTACATTGACATTGTTGTTCATATTTTTCTGCAAAGTTCGAAATATCTGATATATTTTTCATATTCTCCATGTTTTTGTCAGTTTCTGCAATATTATCTCCAATTCTTTCGACATATTTTGAAAGAGTCTCGTTATCAATTTTTGAATATGAATGCCATCTTGGTTCTATTAAATTTTCTGTAATTGCAATATTTTGTCTGACCTCATCTTGAACTATTCTTCCTCCATATGCCTTTACAATATAGAAATCCGATCTTTTTTTGTCTTCATTAAAATACGGTTCGATATTTTTATCTGTTATGTGTTCTTGGCTCCAATGATAACCTCTTATATTCATAAGATAACCCTTTATACTTTGATAAAGAGATGGATAGAATTCTTTGAAATCTCTACCATAATAGTTTAACTTATAGTCCATATCAATATTTTGATTTGGGGGAACAATATTCAATATCATTTCTTCAGCAACATTTCCAAATCCGTCCAATTTTTTGTATGTAAATGTTGCCTCTGTTAACTTGAACATGATTTCATGACCAAGAATCTTTGTAAGTTCTATAAGCCAGTTGTTTATATGTACCGTTTTCAATTTTACATATGAATATTTATTCGCATTTGTAACAACATCATTACCACGGATTCCAGGAGATAAAAATATAGCGGCGTTTCTAGTAGTACCAATAAGTCGAGTATTACAAACTTCTCTGGAATTTGCTTTCTTTATCATTTCTAGGATACCGATCTCGTTTTCTTTTTCTAGAATCGTATTAAAGTCTTTTTCTGCCGTCTTATATCCAATATCTTTTAAATAAGATAATAAATATGAACCAAAACCCAATGGAGTTCTGATTACACTATTACCGCTATTGGTACAAGGACTCATATATACATATGGCGCTTTTTGCATACCACTATAAAATGATGAATAATATTCGAAAGCCTTATAGTTTTGAATATCTTTCCATTCTTCAAGCAACATTCCTGTCAATTCAAAATAACAAAAAACATTTTCTCTATCAATTTCTGTTAATATACATGCCTTTTCTATATCATTTTCTACAACCTTTGTTATACCTTCAATATCTGACAGTATTTTAATAAAGCCGTCTGCGTCTCTTCCATAATGTTCTCTCATTACGATTACAAGACCTATATCTTTATGTTTTTCAAGAAGTCTGTTGTATACACTATGTATCATATACACATCTATTTTTTTTATAACACTTTTGTTATCTGTTTTTATTGAAAATGACGAACGGATATGTGTTCCATTTGTACATTCTTGTCCTTTGTCCAATAAAATTCTCATATTACATCTCCTTTATATTTGTCTTCTTTATCTCTATTAATTATCTTTCCAATAATCGTCTATACCTTTGATATTTTTACCTTTTGTATCTTTTGTATCGGTTTTTATTATTCCGTATGTTTTCTTTTCTGTTATCTCCTTAATCAGTAATGCTGTATGTATTGCCGTAAAATTAATATTGATACACCTATCATTATTTTTTCTTTCTTTTTCACATGCATCTATAAATTCTTGTCCCCCTATCTTTTCAATTTCTTCAAAATCTTCTCTTATAGTTACTTTAAACATCTTTGCTGGTTCCATAATCCCATATTTATTTTTATAAATTCTACTTGTATCTGGTACTCCGCTAATAGTTATGATCTTACTCACGATACATTCTAGATCTTCATCTATTTTATACATATTTTCGTTTCCACTTTCATCATCATCTTTTATATCACCTCCTCCAAGTTCTCCAAATTCTTCTCTTATAGTCAATTCATCATCTAGACTATTCCATAAAGTTTTTGTGATTTTCATCTTATATATATTA
>Ga0180008_1001501_pt1 | contig 14557 bp, 15 predicted proteins | sample MM_PW_MetaG_FD_121121 | JGI IMG/M metagenome (GOLD analysis project Ga0180008, IMG submission 121121) | Groundwater microbial communities from the Aspo Hard Rock Laboratory (HRL) deep subsurface site, Sweden - MM_PW_MetaG | ecosystem: Environmental > Aquatic > Deep subsurface > Groundwater... | reverse complement strand
TTAGTGGTGACTGTGTATTTGCCTTTGACTAAAACTGCATAAATTGGGGTCAGAGTAAAATTAATTGCCTGGCAATTAATTTTACTCTGACCCCAATTTCATTAAGCTACTTTTGGACCTGCGTTGCGGATTGCATCAGATACATCGTATTTCTTAAAGTTATTAGCAAACTCAGCTGCCAGTTTGCTGGCGTACTGATCGTAAGCAGCTTTGTCAGTCCAGGTATCTCTTGGGTTCAGCAAGTTGCTGTCCACACCTGTTACTTTCAATGGCACATTCAGATTTAATTCTGCTAAATGTACAGTTTCAGCAGTCGCCAATTCACCAGAGACGATAGCGTCAATAATGCCACGAGTAGTGGGGATATCAAAACGTTTACCCACACCATGTGGACCACCTGTCCAGCCTGTGTTCACTAAATACACTTTGCTGCCAAATTCACGTACACGTTTGATCAAAAGCTCAGCGTACACGCCAGCAGGGCGTGGGAAAAACGGTGCACCAAAACAGGTAGAGAAAGTCGATTCAATAGCAGAAGTTGAACCAATTTCCGTTGAACCTACTTTGGCAGTGTAACCACTTAAGAAGTGATAAGCGGCGGCTTCTTCTGACAGGATAGAAACTGGTGGTAATACACCACTGACATCACAAGTCAGGAAAACTACGGCTTTAGGTTCACCGGCACGGTTTTCCAGCACACGTTTTTCGACATGAGCTAACGGATAAGCGGCGCGGCTGTTTTGGGTCAGGCTGGCATCTTTGTAATCCGGCGTGCGGTTAGCATCTAACACCACGTTTTCCAGAATAGTACCGAAGCGGATCGCATCCCAAATTACAGGCTCGTTTTTCTTCGACAAGTCGATACATTTAGCGTAGCAACCGCCTTCAATGTTAAACACTGAGTTAGGTGCCCAGCCGTGTTCGTCATCACCAATCAGAAAACGTTTCGGGTCTGCTGATAAGGTTGTTTTACCAGTGCCTGACAAACCGAAGAATAAGGTGGTGTCGCCTGCTTCACCTACGTTAGCCGAGCAGTGCATAGGTAATACACCTTTGGCTGGCAACAGGAAGTTTTGTACTGAGAACATGGCTTTTTTCATTTCGCCGGCATAACGCATGCCCGCTAATAACACTTTGCGCTCGGCAAAGTTGATCATCACAGTACCGTCACTGTTAGTGCCGTCACGCTCTGGGTCACATTCAAACGAAGGCACGTTCAGAATTTGCCAGGTCTCTTTGCCCGCTTTGTTCCACTGTGCTGACGTAATAAACAGGTTTTTAGCAAAAATATGCTGCCATGCTGTTTCTGTGGTCACTGTCATCGGAATGTAGTGTTCCGGATCTGCACCTACTTCAAGGTGAGAGACAAAATGTTCTTTGGTCGCAATAAAGTCGCTGACACGAGCCCAAAGCGCAGAGAATTTCACCGGATCAAAAGGACGATTGACGTTGCCCCATTGGATATCCTGCTCTGTGCTGGCTTCTTTAACAATAAAACGATCTGTAGGTGAGCGACCAGTTCTATGACCGGTTTTAACCACCAAAGCGCCGTTGTCCGCTAATACACCTTCGTTACGACGAAGAGCGTGTTCAACTAAATCGGCCACTGTTAAATCGACATGGCGTGTGATTGTAGAGGTCATTGTAGGGTGACTCCTTGAGGTACGTAAGTCGGTAAATTTATGGTTTTTAATAGGGTTCGGGCCGATTGTACTTCATTTGGATGGCCAAAACATCCAGAGATAGCGGGTTTTGTCGGAAATTTAGCGTAAAAATGAAAACTTACAAGATGGGTTACATAAATGCTTCAGCAGCTGTGGGGCAGGGGGAAACCAGGCCCCACAAGGCTTTCTGACTAGAACTTATTTAGCAATAAGGACAATTCAGCACTATCAAACTGATAAGTACTGTTACAGTAATCACAACTGATCTCCAGTTTGCCTTCGGCTATATGCTCTTCAATGATGGATTTACCTAAACTGATAATGGCTGATTCACACTTTTCCCGCGAGCAACCACAAACAAAACGTATCGGCTGTGGTGCAAACAGCTCTACTTCTTCGTCGTGATACAAACGATGCAGCATTTGTTCTGTTGGCAAATTCAGTAATTCGTCAGAGGTAATAGTGTCTGTCACTATGACTAAATCACTGAAATCCTGTTTGGCCTTTTCAGGGTCAACCGGCAACACCTGTAACAACAAACCTGCAGCGCGGCTTTTACCTTCAGTCAGGTCAGTAAATAAATACAAACGGGTTGGCAATTGTTCCGACTGGGCAAAATAAGCTTCTAAAGTTTCAGTCAGACTATCGCCGGTCAGTGGAATAATGCCCTGATAACGTTCGCCTTGTTTTGGCGTAATAGTGACCAGCATATAACCTTCACCGATCAGATCACGAAAACCTGTGGCACCAATTTCAGCTTGTAGCCGCGCTACACCACGAAACTCCTGCTCTGCAGTGCCATTGACTGCGGCAAAACGTACCGGACCATCGCCCTGCAACTGCACCGCAATATCACCATCCAGTTTTAAGGTGGCGGTCAGCAAACTGGTGGCAACTACCAGTTCGGCCAGTAATTGCTTCACCGGATAAGGGTAATCATGATTTTGCAGCATTTGTTGCAAACTATCGGAGGCGTAAGCGATTTCGCCACGCACATCACGCTGATTAAATAAAAAACGTACTAACACATCTTGATTCATAACATTACCTTAGGATTGCTGCGCTTTGATCAGCAGCAACTGACGACGCATTTTTTTGTCAGGTTTGGTTTCCGGGTGAGGCGCAAACAGCAAATTCATTTTGCGCAGTTCAGCTCTTTCCAGCTTCAGTTTCTGGCTTTCTTCTGTTTCCTGATACAGAGCCTGAGCTAAGGGTGCGGCCAGTCTTTTGTCAGACAAGGCCTGAACTATCACAGTTCGTTCGTCCGTGCCTTGAGTCAGTTTTATCGTTGCTCCAACTTCAACAGTTCTGCTGGCTTTACAACGTTGGCCATTATAATGAACTTTTCCACCTTCGATCATGTCTTTTGCCAGCGCTCTGGTTTTATAAAAGCGACATGCCCACAGCCATTTATCTAAACGTAATATAACTGTGGTAGGCTGGTTTACCGATTTATCCATGCCTGTTCTCCGCTGTTGGTGCATATAAAGTATAGTCTGGGACACTGCGCAAGCGCAGCGCGTTCTGAATTGTGATATGTAGGCTTGTTGAGGACAAAACAACTGGGTAAGATGCAATGAGTTTTGTAACAGAAATATTAAAGAATGAATTGGCTCGATTCCACCCGACCTGCCATTGAATGGCTGACCCGTTTGCCACAACAGCGCCTGAATTTCTGGCTTACCGGAGTTTTTGTGCTGCTGTTTTGTTGGTTATTGGCGAAACTGAGCTGGCAACTGTTGCCTGTCCCACAAGCCGAACCTATTGCAGCTGCTGTAACTACAAAAGGCGCAGGCGCTCCTGATCTGAAACCTTTATTAGCCGCCAGCTTATTTGGCCAGGCTTCAGCAACTGCAGAAGCAGCCCCTGTTGCTGTGCCTTCTTCCGCACCCAAAACCAGCTTAAATGTAAAACTGACAGGTGTTGTGGCTATTGCAGGAAAGCCACAACAAGGCTCCGCTGTGATAGAAAGTCAGGGGGCTGAGCAAACTTATGGTGTAGACGATAAAATTGAAGGCACTAGCGCCAGTTTAAGCCAGGTATTTGAAGACAGAGTGTTGCTGAAAGTATCTTCCCGTTTTGAAACTCTGATGCTTGATGGTATCGAATATCAGCAGATGGCAGCCCAAAATGGTGGTTTACAAGACGTGGATTACCAGCCACAACCTGAACCTATGATGGAAGGTCCACAGCCTGCGATTGAAGAGTTAGCAGATGTGCGCAAAGAAATGTTGTCGGAGCCGATGAAGTTTTTCGACTATATTCGAGCCTCACCCCAATATCGTAACGGCCAGTTGTATGGGTATCGTGTGATGCCCGGTAAAGATCCGGAATTATTTGAACGCATGGGTTTAAAAGCCAATGATGTCGCTGTTGAAATTAATGGTACTGCGTTAAATGATATGCAGCAGGCCATGATGGTGATGAACGAATTACGTGAAGCAACGCAAGCTTCGATTAAGGTTGAACGTGACGGCCAGACCAGAGACATTGTCTTTAGTCTGTCACAATAATAATTAATTAAGATGGTTAAACTCTAATGAAGTCAGTGACATCTTCTCGTCTGCAAATTTCCCGTTGGTTTGGTTTGGGCGCTATCGCGCTGCTGAGTTTTTTTGCGACCGCAACTGAATATCAGCCGAACTTTAAAGGCACGGATATCAACGAATTTATTAATATTGTTGGTAAAAATCTGAATAAAACCATCATAGTTGATCCGCAGGTGCGGGGCCGAATCAATGTGCGCAGCTATGAAATGCTGAACGAAAAACAGTATTACCAGTTTTTCTTAAACGTGCTGGAAGTCTATGACTTCTCGGTGGTTGAAATGAAAAGTGGCGTGCTGAAAGTGGTACGGCAAAAAGATGCGAAAACCTCCAACATCCCTGTGGTCAGTGACAATGCCGGTGCCTTAGGCGATGAAATGGTCACCCGAGTTGTACAGGTAAAAAACGTTTCAGTCCGCGAATTAGCGCCGTTATTGCGCCAGTTTGTTGATCAAAGTGGCGGTGGGAGCGTCGTCAACTATGATCCGTCGAACGTCATTATGATGACGGGTCAGGCTGAGACAGTGAACCGTTTGGTGGATATCATTTCCCGTGTCGACAAAGCCGGTGATCAGGATCTGGAAGTTATCAAATTAAGTTACGCTTCGTCTGCCGAAGTGGTACGTATTCTGGAAAATATCTATAAAAATCAGGGAAAATCTGAACAGCCTGAATTTTTAATCCCAAAAATTGTGGCTGATGAGCGCACCAACAGTGTGATTGTCAGTGGTGAGCGTCAGGCCCGTGAACGTGTTGTGGCTTTAGTGCAGCGACTGGATGCAGAGCTGGAGAGTCAGGGTAATACCCGTGTGTACTACCTGAAATATGCCAAAGCCGAAGATTTAGTCAAAGTGTTACAAGGCGTCAGCGCTACTATTGCCGCAGAAGCCCAGGGCGCAGCCACTCAGGCGCAAGGTGCCCGTACTGCAGGCAGAGGCCGTGATGTCAGTATTGAAGCGCATGCCGAAAGTAACTCTTTAGTTATTACTGCTCAGCCAGACGTATTACGCTCGCTGGAAGATGTGATTCGTCAGGTGGATATCCGTCGTGCTCAGGTACTGGTCGAAGCCATTATTGTCGAAGTAGCTGATAACTCAGGCGCCAATTTAGGTGTGCAATGGATTAGCGCCCAAGGCGGTTTAACGCAATTTAATAACGGTGTGGTACCTATCAGCCAGATCGCGGCTGGTGCTGCTGCTGCAAGGCCTACCCCAGGCTCCACTGTGGATACTGAGACGGGAACCACTGTAAATCCAGAAATGCCTGGTGACTATACCGCCCTTGGTGAGGCTTTAGGTGGTGTTACAGGTATGATGCTGGGTGTAGTGAAAAACGACTGGGGCGCTATCTTACAAGCGGTGACCAGTGACAGTAATTCGAATATCCTCGCCACACCTTCTCTGACTACGCTGGATAATCAGGAGTCCTCTTTTATTGTCGGTGAAGAAGTACCTATTAAAACCACGACTAGTCCAGGCTCAGGCGGCACCAACCCTTTCACTACTTTAGACAGGATTGAAGTGGGTATTAAACTGAAAGTGACACCTCAGATTAACGAAGGTAATGCGGTCAAACTCACCATAGAGCAGGAAGTATCGGGCCGTAACGGTGATATTGAAGGTAACCCTATTATCGCGAAAAGAGAGATCAAAACTACGGTATTGGCAGACAATGGTGCCACTGTAGTTTTGGGTGGTTTAATTGATGAAGATGTACAACAAAGCGAATCTAAAGTCCCGCTGTTAGGTGACATCCCGGTATTAGGGGCTCTATTCCGCTCCACATCCTCAACTAAACGTAAGCGTAACCTGATGATTTTTATCAAGCCTACCATTATGCGTGACGATGGCCTGCTGAGTGAAGTCAGCCAACGTAAATACAATTATGTGCGGGCGCAGCAACTGGCTCAGGGTGAAAAAGGTATTCATCTGATGCCTGGTGCTGAAACTCCAGCTATGCCTGAATTTGATGAAACTTTAATTATTCCGCCAACTTTTGATGAATATTTGCAGAAAAAAGAAGCTCAGGATAAAGAGGCTGCGACACCGGCACAACAACCTGCACAGCAGGGGAATAACTAATGTCTGCTGTTGATCTGAATGACATGCAGCCCGTTGCGGCCAAAGTGCGGTTGCCTTTTGGTTTTGCTAAACGTTTTGGTGTCTTATTGCAGGCTCAGACAGATGGCTGGTTGTTGTATGTGAATCCTCAGACACCGCCTACTGCATTACTTGAAGTACGGCGTTTATTATCTGCGCCTTTTAAAGTGCAGAAACTGCAACAAACTGAGTTTGATGCGTTATTAGAGGCTTCTTATCAGCGTGACTCGTCCGAAGCTCAGCAAATCATGCAGGACATTGGTAACGAAGTGGATTTAGCTTCTTTGGCTGATGAAATTCCTGAGACCGAAGATTTATTAGAAAATGAAGACGATGCGCCCATTATTAAACTGATCAACGCCATGCTTGGCGAAGCTATCAAGTTGGGGGCTTCGGATATTCACGTTGAAACCTTTGAAAAAAATCTGGTGGTACGCTTTCGGGTTGATGGCGTATTAAGGGAAGTGCTCAAACCAAACCGTAAATTATCCAGTTTGCTGGTGTCTCGTATCAAGGTCATGGCCAAGCTGGACATTGCTGAAAAACGTGTGCCACAAGATGGCCGTATCAGTTTGCGTATTGCGGGCAGGGCTGTAGATGTGCGGGTATCGACTATGCCATCCAGTCATGGCGAGCGGGTAGTTTTGCGTTTACTCGATAAAAATAACTCACACCTTGATTTAAATAAGCTCGGCATGACAACTGCTGTGCAACAAACTTTTTCGCAGCAAATTTTAAAACCGCACGGCATTATTCTGGTCACAGGACCTACAGGTTCGGGTAAAAGTACCACCTTGTATGCGGGGTTGACCGAGATCAACACCAAAGACCGTAATATTCTGACGGTAGAAGATCCTATTGAATACGAGCTGGAAGGTATAGGCCAGACGCAAGTCAATACTAAAGTGAATATGACCTTCGCCCGCGGCTTGCGCGCTATTTTACGTCAGGATCCTGATGTGGTGATGGTGGGTGAAATCCGTGATCTTGAAACCGCGCAAATTGCGGTGCAGGCCAGTTTAACCGGCCACTTAGTGTTAAGTACTCTGCACACCAATACCGCCTCCGGTGCCATTACCCGTCTGGAAGATATGGGGGTTGAACCCTTTTTATTATCCTCCAGTTTGTTGGGAGTGTTGGCACAACGTCTGGTACGGACTTTATGTGTGCACTGTAAGCAGGCTCACGAGCCGGATAAAGAAGAGCGGGCTTTGCTTGGCGTTACAAAAAAAGACGGAACAGTGATTTATCGTGCTGTAGGCTGTGAGCATTGTAATCAGACGGGGTACCGTGGCCGGACCGGTATTCATGAATTACTGGTGGTAGACGAGCATACCCGTGAACTGATCCATAACGGCAAAGGTGAACAGTCGATTGAAAAATACATTCGTACTCAAAGCCCAAGCATCCGCCAGGACGGCTTCAGCAAAGTATTAACGGGTGAAACCACGCTGGAAGAAGTATTGCGTGTGACCCGAGAGGATCTGTAGTGCCAGCTTTTGAATACCAGGCCATGGACGCCAAAGGGCGTCGTAGTAAAGGTGTACTGGAAGCCGATAATGCCCGTCAGGCCCGGCAGTTATTGCGTGAACAAAAGCTGACGCCGCTGAGTTTAGAGCTGGCTTCGCGTCAGGAAAAACTGCTGGCGTCCGGTAAAAAGTGGTTTCAATCTGGTATCAGTGCCAGTGAATTAGCACTGATCACCCGCCAGATGTCGACTTTAATCGAAGCGGGTTTGCCGATAGAAAGTGCCTTGCTTGCGGTATCAGAGCAATGTGACAAAGCCCGTTTGCAAAGCATGATGATGTCAGTGCGTTCTAAAGTGGTGGAAGGTTATAGCCTGGCTGAAGGCTTGGCAGAGTTTCCGTATGTGTTTGACCACTTGTTTACCTCTATGGTGGCTGCCGGAGAAAAATCCGGCCATTTGGATGCGGTATTAAACCGGTTGGCTGATTACACTGAACAACGCCAGCATATGCGTAGTCAGATTATGCAAGCGCTGCTTTATCCTGCCATTTTGACTTTTTTTGCTATCGCTGTGATCAGTATTTTGCTGGCTGCTGTGGTGCCCCAAATTGTGGGTCAGTTTGAACATATGGGCCAGAGTTTACCGGGCTCTACGTTGTTTTTGATAGCAGCCAGTGAATTTTTACGATCTTACGGTTTGCTGGTCGTGTTAGCTATTTTCCTCGCTATTGCCGGTTTTAAGCGCGCGCTGAAAAAACCAGCCTTTAAGCTGAAAATAGACACCAGACAGTTAAAACTCGGGTTGATTGGTAAAGTCAGCCGTGGTTTAAACACAGCCCGTTTTGCCCGTACTTTGAGTATTCTGAACGCCAGTGCAGTGCCTTTGCTGGAAGCGATGCGCATCAGCGCTGATGTGCTGGATAACAGTTATATGCGTCAGTCCATTGCCGAAGCCACACTAAAAGTCCGCGAAGGATCGTCGCTGAAAAATGCACTGGAACAAACCAAATTATTCCCGCCTATGATGCTGCATATGATCGCCTCTGGCGAAAAAAGTGGTCAGCTCGATGGCATGTTAGAGCGTGCTGCTAATACGCAGGACAGGGAATTTGAAACTCTGGTCACTGTCTCACTGAAAGTATTTGAACCTGTTTTAGTTGCCGTGATGGCTGGCATAGTTTTATTTATTGTAATGGCGATTCTGCAGCCTATTTTGGCATTAAACAATTTAGTCGGAGGTTAAAAGATGCAACAACAAAAGGGTTTTACCTTGTTAGAGGTGATGGTGGTTATCGTTATTTTGGGTGTTATCGCCAGTATGGTGGTACCAAACTTAATGGGGAATCAGGAAAAAGCAGCCAAACAGAAAGTGGTAGTAGATATTCAGCAGCTGGAAAACGCGCTGGATTTATACAAGCTGGACAACGGCTTTTATCCAACCACAGAACAAGGCTTACAAGCTTTAGTCACTCAGCCAACCTCTGAGCCTATGCCACGTTCTTTTCCTGAAGGCGGTTTTATCAAGCGTCTGCAAAAAGACCCATGGGACAATGATTATTTATTAGTCAGCCCGGGTGAGATGGGACGTATTGATGTGTATTCAATGGGCCCGGACCGTGTGGCTGGCACAGATGATGATATAGGCAACTGGAATCTGGATGCGCCGGAAGCGCAGCAAAACTAAAACATGAAACACCACCGCGGTTTTACATTGCTGGAAATTATGTTGGTGATGCTGTTGCTTGGCTTAATGGCATCCTACGTGGTGGTGAATTTTGTCAGCGAATCACGAACTTCGCGTATCCAGAAAGAAACGGACCGTTTACAGCAGTTGGTCCAGGTGGTGTCAGAAACTGCGATTTTAAAGCAGCAGGATTTTGGCCTGATGCTGAATGCCAAAGGCTATCAGTTTTTGGTTCACAACGGTCAGCAATGGTTGGAGGTGAGCGAACCTAAGTCTTTACAATTTCATCCATGGCCAGAAGCTGTGCAGGCAGAGTTGGAACTGGAAGGGTTAAGCTGGGCGGAAGACAGTATTTTAGGTCAGGAAGAGTTCCGCAAGTTGCAGGAAGAAGTACTCGAGCAGCAAGCTGAAGCTGCTGAAGACGACGAAGATAAAGATGATAAAACCAAAGCGCCGGCCAAGACGCGCGACACACCGCTGTTACCCAATATTTATATTTTATCATCTGGCGACATCAGCCCTTTTCAACTGGTATTGGCCGATGAAACTGAACGTCCTTTTTGGTATCAGGTACTCAAAGGTGAATACAGTATTCCGCTGACTAAATCTGAAGTGGAAAATGACAGACCATGAAAAGCAAAGGTTTTACCCTGATTGAGTTATTGATTGCCATGGCAGTGTTTGCGACAGCAGGTGCTGCTGTGATGAAAACAGCGTCAGAGCATATGAACTCTATTTCTCATCTGGAAGAGATGACCTTTGCTTCTTATGTCGCAGAAAATCAGCTGAATGCGGTCTTTCTGGAAAAAACATGGCCATTAAAAAATGGACAAAAAACTGTGGAATTCGCCAACCGCAGCTGGTTATGGCAGCAGGAAATTCAAAAAACAGCAGATGCTAATTTCAGTGCTGTAGTGGTGAAAGTCAGCCTGGCAGATAAACCTGAAAAAGTGGTGTATCAGTTACAAACCTTTGTAGGTAAACCTGATGCCGAACGTTAAAACGGGTCGTGGTTTTACTTTTATTGAAATGTTGCTGGCGATGGCGATTTTCGCCTTAGTGGGACTAGCGTCGGCAAGCGTGTTATCCAGTGTGACTGAATCTGATGCCGCATCACAAAAAGCGGCAGAGCGTCTGGCACAAATACAGCGGTTCTTTCTGCTGTTAGAGCGGGATTTGGCGCAAATCAGTGCACGGCAAATTCGGGTTGAGGGTGAAGATCCTGTGCGTTCCCCCTTGCTGGGTGACAAACTAATGCTGGAAAGCGAAGAGGGAGGTTTTGCTTTTGTGCACAGTGGCTGGCGTAACCCGGGTATGGTATTACCGCGCAGCGAAATTCAGGCTGTTGGCTATCGTTTTCGTGAAGGTAAAATTGAGCGGCTTTTTAGTTTATTCCCGGACGCAGTTACAGGCAGTGAGCCTAAAGTACAGCCTTTGCTGGACAGGGTCACAGGCTTTAAGGTGGAGTTTTTAAAAGAAGAAGAGTGGCTGGAAACCTGGAATGATGAGAAATTACCTAAAGCTATACGTTTGACTATTACTCACGAACAACTGGGTGAGATGCAGCGCTTTTATACCCTGATGAATGGGTTAACCTGATGCGTCGTCAAGCTGGTGTGGCGTTAGTTGTGGTGATGATGATTGTCGCTTTTGTGGTGGTGATCGCTGTGGGTATGAGTGGACGGCTGCAAATTCAATTGCAGCGTCAGCTGAATTTGCAACAGCAACAGCAAGCGTATTGGTATGGTATAGCGGCAGAACAGGCTAGTATTCAGCTATTAAAACGCACAGTGGTTGGTAAAGAGACGGTGAATCTGTCACAAGACTGGGCGCAATTAGGCGCTACCTTTCCGGTCGACAGTGGCAGCATTACCGGCAAGCTGATTGATTTACAAAGCTGCTTTAACTTAAATAATTTACAGCGACCTGCCGAACAACAGCAGGTTGGTGCTGGTCAGACGACAAATCAAAAAGCCTTCCAGCGTTTGCTGGAGCTAAAAGCGACAGATTTGTCGATGCCAGCTGAGTATTTAACAGCTCGTATCAGCGATTGGCTGGACGCTGACAGTTTGTTGCAAACTGCAGGTGGTGCAGAGCAGGACGACTATGCTGGTTTACAGATGCCGTTTTATACAGCGAACAGTCTGATGGGCTCAACCTCTGAATTGCGGGTGATGCTGGATTTAACGCCTGCTGATTATGAGCTGGTGCGGCCCTGGGTTTGTGTGATCCCTAAAGTGAGCAGCAGTAAATTGAATATAAATACCATAACAACTGAGAATGCGGCTTTATTAGCGGCTTTTATTCCTGAGTTGGATGAGGCTGCAGCGACGGATTTGATAGGCAGCAGGCCAGAACAAGGTTTTGCCACTGTAGATGACGTATGGGGAAGCCCTCAGTTTGCAGGTATCACAGTCACGGACGAAGTGAAGGCCATGATAACAGTAAATTCAAATTATTTTGTGCTCGAAACCACAGTGACTTATATGGATACCATCTTTAATCTGGCTTCTGTACTGGTGATTGACGAGCAACAAAAAGTAAAAGTGATAGCGCGGCGGTTTGGAGGCCAGTGGTGAACGAACAATTAATAATAAGACTGGGTAGTCAGCCACAGCAGCCTATCAGTTGGTTGGTCTGGTCCACCGGCAATAAAGAGATTATCGCGTCAGGCCAGTTAGCGTCAGCAGACGAGCTGACTGCGTTGTCCCAACGTTTGGGCCGTCGTCCAGTAGTGGCTTTGGTGCCTGCCGCTGATGTGGTGTTAAGTGAGGTGTTATTGCCCTCTAAACCAAACCGGCAAATTATTCAGGCATTGCCTTACATGCTTGAAGAAGAGCATGCCGAAGATATAGAACAGCTGTATCTGGCTTTAGGTTTATGTCAGCAACGTGACAAGGAATACTGGCAGCAAGTGGCTTTATGTAAAAAGGTGCAACTTGAGCAGTGGGTGGGGTCGTTGGTTGTTGCTGGTTTCCAGCCAACACAGCTGCTGCCTGACGCTTTATTATTACCTCAACATCAGGAGGGGGCTGCAGCGATAGAACTTGCCGGGCAATGGCTGTTACGTCAGGGCCAATGGCAGGCGTCCAGTATTGAAGCGCTCTGGTGGCCAGACTTTTTAAGCCTGGCTAATATCGAATTGATCCATAGTTACAGTCCATGGCCAACAGATATTCTGCAAAATGTAGAGCTGGCTGAACCTGAACTGCCTCTGGCTTTATTGGCTCAGCAACTACCACAACAAAGTTTTAGTTTATTGCAGGGCCAGTACGCGCCGAAAAAAGCTCAGAATAAAATCTGGTTTGTCTGGCAAAGCTCTGCTTTTCTTGCCATCAGCTGTTTAGCTTTGTACCTAATCACTTTAGGGGCGCAAGTATGGCAACAAGGTCAACAGTTACAGCAACAACGCACTGAACTGGTCACTTTGTATAAAAGCCGTTTCCCCGCTGAATCCACCCGTGACATTTCCCGTCAGTTAGCGCGCAAATTACAAGGCGCGGGCAACGGCCAGGATGCCAGTTTGTTTAGCCTGCTGAATGATTTACAGCAGGAGCTGGCGGCCACAACCAATGTGCGTTTAGACAATTTAAAGTACGACCAGAAAACCAGCGAGCTGCGGTTTCAGGCTGAAGCTGATAGCTTTCAGCGCTTTGATAACCTAAAAACAAGGCTGGAGCAAAAAGGCTTCGAAGTGAAACAAGGAGCCTTAAGTAACGAAGGTGGCAAGGTGCAAGGCACTGTCGCGATGAAGGTGAAAGTATGAGCCAAATACAACAACTGCACAGCTGGTGGCAGTCGCTACAAAAACGTGAACAACAGCTGGTGCTTGGCGCTGGCGTTACTTTAGTCATTGCAGCTTTTTATTGGCTGCTATGGGCTCCTTTGCATTCGAGTTATCAGACCCAGCAACAGCAATTACAGCAGTTGAGTCAACAATTGCTACAAGTCCGTAGTTTTCCTATGGTGTCGACTCAAACCAAAGTGCAGGGTAGTCTGACGGATATCATCAGCTCAAGCGCCCGCACTCATAAAATTCAGGTCAGCCGGATGCAGCCACAAAATGATCAGATGCAGGTGATGCTGAACGATATTAGTTTTGATCAACTGCTGACCTGGTTGCATGAGTTACAGTACCAGCACCATGTCATCATAGTACAGCTGGATTTAGCTGTGGCCGATGCGCCGGGTATGGTGCGTGTTCGTCGTTTATTGGTTGAGTCGTAAATGAATTATAAGAAAATAATCCCGGCCGCTATTGGCTTGTATCTGCTGTTTTTATTGGTGTTGGCCCCCGCAGCTTGGTGGTTCAAGCTGGTCACTTTGCCAGCACAGGTCCAGTTGGGGCCTGTCAGCGGTACTTTATGGCAAGGCCAGGTGCAGGCTGTATCGTTAAATGGCTATGTATTGCCACAGGTGAACTGGCAACTGAAGCCATGGGCTTTGTTGACCGGAAAGCTGGCTTTATCATTGGATATTGGCCAAATTCGCCAAACCACTTTGCCTTATGCCAAAGCTCAGCTTGCTTATGGTTTCTCTGGTTTAGAGCTGGAATCCAGCCAATTACGTTTGCCGATAGAACCTATAATCCCTTTACTGAAATTACCTTTGCCGTTTCAGGTGGCCGCCAGCGGTAGTATGCTGCTGAATATTCAAAACTTCAGTATGGGCCAGCCCTGGTGTGAGCAACTGGCAGGCAAGGCCAGCTGGCTGGATGCCAAGTTTCAGGCGCCTTCGGGCTGGATAGATTTAAAAGCCATAGATGCCAGCTTAAGTTGTCAGCAAGGCCAACTTCAACTGGTGAGTGAACCAGGCAATCCGTTGGCGTTGAATGTGACTGCACTGATAGGCGAGCAGGGCAAATATCAGCTCAATGGCACCATGAAACCAGATGCCAGCCTGCCAAAAGAAGTGCATCAGGCGATGCAGTTTGTTGGCAAGCCGGACGCAGAAGGGCGTTTTACTCTGAAACTTCAGAGTCGTTAGCTGTACCTTTGATGCCCGCCAGCAACACCGAATAATCTTCTATAGCCGGAAACTCAGTGATAGCTCTGCTGGGTTTTTGGCTGTCAGGATTGGCCACAGCCAATAAATGAC
>Ga0180008_1001500_pt1 | contig 14560 bp, 18 predicted proteins | sample MM_PW_MetaG_FD_121121 | JGI IMG/M metagenome (GOLD analysis project Ga0180008, IMG submission 121121) | Groundwater microbial communities from the Aspo Hard Rock Laboratory (HRL) deep subsurface site, Sweden - MM_PW_MetaG | ecosystem: Environmental > Aquatic > Deep subsurface > Groundwater... | reverse complement strand
TCGGCTTGTAGGCGGAGATCATGTAGATTCCGAGGTTATAGCACATCTAGTTGCTTGCTTGAAGCAATATCCCGACGCCAGAACGATAATGGATGTCGGGGGTGAGGATAGCAAACTAATGCTGATTAAGGATGGGGTGCTAACCGACTTCCAGATGAACAAAATATGTGGAGCTGGGAGTGGAGCCATGCTTGAAACTATCGCTAGCCGGCTAGGCTACAAGATCGAGGATGTTGGCAGGATTGCCCTAGAAAGCAAGGAGCAGCTAGCCCTGCCGGCGAAGTGTGGGATATTTATGCAGAGCGAGGTAGTTTCTCAGCTTAACAAAGGGAGACCGTTAAGTGACATTCTGATGGGCGTTTGCCGAGCAATGGTAGCCAACTATTTAATCCTAGCTAGGGGCAAGAAGTTACTTGAGCCGGTAGTGTTTCAGGGGGCAGTAGCCAGGAATCAGGCTGTTGCTAGAGCCTTTGAGGAAGTCTTGAAGTGCCCCGTTATCATCCCCGAGTACCCCGAGCTCGCAGGAGCTGTAGGTATTGCTCTCTTAACAGGAGACGAGCTTGACGGCCATCCTACCAAATTCAGAGGGGCCGCTATTCTCGATGATTTATACCAAATAAAGGTTTGGCAGTGCCAGGACTGCGAGAACCGGTGTGGGATTACGAGCTTGATCGATAATGGAGAAGTAATTGCCAACTCCGGTAGCCGCTGCGGCAAGCACAACTGTTAGACCATTGACAGAGTAAAATCTAAAGGCTAATATACTAAAGGAAGGAGATATCTAATGAACAAGGATGAATCAAAGAAGGATAAGTCAATTCCCTGCCCTATATGCGGCAAGACCATCAAGAGTAAAGCGGGTCTCGGTCCACACAAAAGGTATGCCCACGAAGGCAAGTCTCTTGGCGTAGTACCAGCCAAGCCTATCACCATAGAAGAAGCCGAGCCAGTACCCGAGCTAATACCAAGGCCTATCAAAGAAGAAGCCGAGCCAGTACCCGAGCTGCTCCCCAAGACCACAAAAGAAGGAGCAGTTGAAGAGAAACCCCTCAAGTCATGGGAGGAAATGGGTGTCACTGACTATCAACAATTCTTGAACAGGGGCATCACTATAGGCGTTGACACAAAACAACCCGGACTGGCTGCTTTAGTTGCAGACCATGTTTTTGGTGGTGGCGATTACAAGGATATGGACTGGGTGTGGCAGGCCCTCAACGAAATGGCGATCAGGCCGGACTATAAAGACCGTTGGTTCAACACCTGGCGCTCATATTGCCACAGGGGAACACCGGGCTCTATAGCTAAAGATGTACGCGCAGGCGATGCTGAGGTAAAGAAAGAGGGCTCACCTGAGCTAACCCATAGGCTTGATGAGGACGACAAGCCTGTTTACTGCGGTGGGGGCCTTGGAGACCTCACATACAAAGATGCCCTTGAACTTTCAAAAATACGGTCATCGAGGCGCCCGGAGAGCCCTGGCAAGCAGGCAGTAAGCGAAATGGATCTGGTAACAAAAGCCATCTCTGCAGTCAAAGACCTATCCGGTATGGGAAGCAAGCAGAAGTCTTACCTGGTTATGCCCGGGGAGGATGGCCAGATGATAGTCCAAGAGCACGAAGAGGGGAGGCCAATAGTCATCAACCCCCACCAGGAGAAGAAGGAAGAGAAGCAGGAAGAAAAGAAGACTACCACGTATATTGTTGATGCTGATGGCAATATTCAGACAAGTGAGGGCGGCGCTCCCGTAGTCATTAAGCAACCAGCCACTCCCCAGGATCAGCCCCAGAAGTCCTTCTTGATAGACCAGGCTACAGGTAAGGTCACGGAGGTTGACCCCAGGCAGCCAGTGATCATCAAGGTAGAGTCTCAACCTCAGGGCCAGGCAACCCCCCTACAAGTAATGGGCCCTGATGGAAAGCCTCTTATTTTGGACCTCACCACTCTAGTTAGCTATAACAAGGCCATGGGTGATGAGAGGCGGGCTGAAGAGAGCCATAAACTCAAGCAGGAGACGTTTGGAGTAGTGAAAGATCTTTTCGTCAAGCTAGGTCGAGCTGCCGGCAAAGCGGGGGGAGACTAGATTGGGCCTTAAAAAGTTTGGCAAGACATTAGCCTTCGAGACATATATCGAGTTCTATAAAGATGAGATTTTAAATTACATTCGTCTCCTATGGGCAGGAATAACCCCCCAGGATATCAGTAAGATGGTTGCTGAAAGCATAGCACCGCCTATCCCCAAAGACTCTCTTGAGAAGCTCAGGGGCTACGAGGAGTTTCTGGAAGGGATTACTCCTCAGCGTCTATATGAGTTCATTAATGATGCCAGGCCTGACCTGGCGCTAGCCCTGGCAGAAACAGGCGATGCAGCGGTTGGTTATATAATTAGCCTGAAGAAATACTTAATGGCACAAATAACTGCTGAGAAAGAGGGCGAGACAGCGGAGGAGGCGGTCGAGGAAACCCAGGAAGAAAATCAACCCCCGGTGAAGCTCTATTCCTGTACCTGCGACTCGTGCGGAAAAACTTTGCCAGTAACAAAAGAGGCTTTTGAAGCTATGCGGGTATGTCCTTTCTGCGGGGTGGAAAAAGGAGAGCCAACATCAGAACAAGAGCTATAACGAGGATAACTTGACTTTTAAATAACAACGTGGTAATAATAGAAAAAGGGCCGGGGGGCTTGTGCATCCGGCTCTTTTATATTTAGGAGGGGTGTTATGCAAGAGATTGTTGGTTGCACCCTGTATGATTTAGCGGCTGGGCTGACAAATATGGAAGCCTCGCTTCCAGTGGGGGGCAGAACCCAGGTTGAATTATGCACTGAAATTCTCCCCGCGCAGGATGCTATTGAAGAGTTCTACACCCATGCCACCGACAATGGCTTTCACATGAGCCGACCCCAGACCAAAATAATAGGCGGCGTGCCAACAACTTCATTTGTCCTCATTAAAGGCTCCCCGGAATGGGCGGCTCTCATTACCTTCATACCGGTTATTATCACGGGCGCTTTAGTCGCCTTCGGTCTTGCCAGGATTGAAACTATTGCAAAAGCAATTACACCACTAGCCCTCATTTTGGTTAGTGGTGCTGTCATTATTGCTATAGCGGTGAGAAAGCCAGTGAGGTAGGTAATTGGCTTATAATTTAGTTTATAGTAAACTGCTGAACCAGAATTATAGAGGTCACGCCGAGCAATGCAGCTATACCTTTACAGTCAATAAACCCGACCAGCTGGGCGCCCTGTGGACAGCAAAAGAGCACTTGGCGGCTCACATTGTGGAGCTGCAAAAGCAGGGTTCTACAATTCTGGAGTACTACCTGTGGGAAGATAAGTCACCAACTTGGAGTACTGATTATTATTGTAAGATTGTTGCTTCTGCTTCTCCGTTGTTCTGGCAGCTGCTTATCCTCGGCGTTATAGCAATAATTGCCCTCCTGATTACCCGCCTGGTCGTCAAGGAGATTAAAGAGATTTTTGAGTATGCCGGTCCAGCCCTGGCAACCGCTATGCAGTGGGGAGCCCTGGCAGCCATAGCTGGCTTCACGGTTCTTGGTGTATATCTGGTCAAAAGAAAGGCATAAGAGCATGGGTGTTCATACAAATATTGAGTTACACGCTAGAGAAACAGCAGAAGAGGGGGAGCTGTTAAGCGTTGCTGCCCTAGTGCAGAATTTAACTGACGGCCCTAAATATATAACGGTTACAGCTAGAGTCGATTCTACTGAGCTTATCTTTTCGCCGTCATATTTATTAATTGACGGGCATAAAACCGGCGGGTTTAGGTCAGCAACTTTTAATATGCCGGGCCAAGCCGTTCAAATATCAGCGGGTTCTTGGTACCTATACGAGGCGCCAGACAAATGGGCGCTGGATGACCAAGATTCTATTAATATTTCTCTTAGCGCAGAACCGCCAAATGGCGAGCCGCCAGAGGAGGAGGACGGTAGAAAAATGATTACTATTCAAATGGGCATAACTGGTAACCCCCCGGGGTGGCCCCAATATACTCATTGGGGCTGTTGGTATGTGGATCCTATTCTTGGATTAGTAGGAGATGGCCAGTGGCATAGCAAAGGAGAGTTTATAACTTTTGCCAATGTAAACACCGGGGGCTATCCAACTGCTATGATTATAAACTCGTGGGACGATCCACAGGTTCCGTCCGATTGGTTTAATGGGGGGGCTTTTTGGGGGGAAGACGGCCGAAGTTACCTGTTCAACATAGAGAGCGGTATAGTGTATGTTTTGGCAAACGGCGAAGAGCCAAACGGAGAAGAGCCGCCCGACGACGAAAAGACTTGGTTGGAAAAGAACCAAACGTTAGTACTGGGGGGCATTGCTGGGATAACTATACTGGCTGTAGTTTTATCCAGGAGATAAAATATGGGTGTATTTTCAGGTGAGCTAATATCTGTTTTACCAACTACCGTAAAGGTTGGGCTGCCAGTAAGTTTAGTAGTTAAATACTGGGTGGCTACCTCCTCATGGCTGGAAGTCCTTAATGGATGGTATACAAATGTTAAAATCACGCTGAATGGCATGGAAGGGACAACCCCAACACATTGGATCATTGCTAAGGAGAGTAAATCCTTCAGCGATATGGTCACCGTAGGCCCAGATGTTATGCCTAGCCATAATCTTAATGGCTATGTAAGTATCAAATGCCTCAAGGGCGACCTTTCCCCTGACTATGAAATTGTCTATTATGAACCTATTAGCATCAGAGCTGAGGGGGTACCCGGAGATGGGGATGGAGTGCCACCTGCGGAAGAAAAATTTCCAATAATTCCCTTTGCCGCTGGCGTGGGGGGTTTGCTGGTTGTGGTAGCCGCTGTAACCAGGAAGCGCAACCACTTGACAAAACGAAAATAAATACCTATTATAAATATTAGTAAAGCCGGGGGGAATTTTAGACTATAAAGGTCTGCCCCCCGGCTTTCCTTTTATGGCAAAATTCCCCCCCCCAGTGGTCGATCTTCTTTGAAGAAGAAGAGAGAGGGAGGAGACTGGGTAATCTAACACAGGAGGTTTGCTATGCTACGACTAGAGGATCTTGGCCCCCTCGCATATGGCACTGTAGTCACCCTGGCTAATGCCTGGGACACAAAGCGAATAGATGAGGGTAAAATCACGAAGAAAGAGGTCTTCAAAAAGATGGAGACCTGGGCGTATGTGGTCCCCGGCGCAGCTGCTATCCTGTCCAGCGCTATGGGTTGGATGCCGAGGCAAGAGGTCTGGATAGACAAGGTATCCACCGGCTTTATCTACGATGCCCCCAGATTCATTAAAGGCGTCGTGGAGTCTATGAGAGCGGAGAATGCGACCAGTAGCCGTGCTGTACGGGAAGCACAGGAGATACTGCGACATAATGCCGCTCGCCAGTTAGCCGCTGGGAAGTCAACGGAACGGAGCTATGCGCCGAACTGGGAGAAGGTCGGAGCTTATTAAACCATCAAAGTATAACCCAACGGAGGTTTTACAATGGCTGGTGATCGAAACTATACGATTGCACTAGGTTCAATGTCCTTAATCGACCAGAAGGAGTACCGCCTTGGTGTCCTTGCTGCCGGGCTAAATGCCTGCATGGACCACTCCATAGGCGCTATCGCGGATGAGATACCGGGGTTGGCTCCGGGTATGACCAAGGATCAGAGGATTGCCACAATCCTTACCTACATCAAGATTAAGAAGGAGTGGCCGGAATCCGTTGACATGGCTGAATTCCAGCCGGTTGCGGACCTTGTTCTTCCCGCAGTGGCATTGGACGAGTGGTGGACTGCGCCCTTGACCGCAGTTGGTACCGCCTTCAGCTGCTTCCAGGCAATCCCCGCTCCTACCGTGCCTGCTGGCAGGCTAGTGGTATTCTTCGGCGTCTCCATTAATACCGTCCCGCCACCCGTTTCCCGGTTGGTCTTCAGGCATGGTGCGGCCACCGGTAATATCCTGGCTGTATTCAATCTTGAGGACCTGTATGCTCGTCTGGAGATGTCCGGCTTTTTCTCGGAGCCGGTAGTCATCCTGCCGAACCAAACATTCGCTGCCCAGGCAAGGTGCAGTGTACTCACCAACGTAGCCGCAAGAGTTTCACTTATGGGCTACACGTTCAAGAACGCCGGACAGAAGACCGGTTAAAAAAAGCCCGGGGGGAGGCGTGATATCCCCCCAGCCAATCTCAAGGAAGGAGGAGGTTTAAGAAAGATGGCTGATCAATATACCAGAGGCACATTCCAGGCAGTACGAGGTGCGGGGAAGACCTACACCATGTATCCCATAGCGGCGCCCGCTGGCCTGTGTATCGGTGTGGCTGTGCCGCATGACAACAACCTTGTCGCCGGCGCCTGGGGTGTATGGACCCAGATACTGCTGGCTGTGGCTGCCCCGGCCGTTGAATACTGGTACTGTGGATACAAGATTCTGGCGACAGCGGCTGCACTCACCGATGCCCATGGCGTGCAGATCGGCTCCGGGCTGGTGGCTGACCCACCGACGGCAATACACGATGACGTGGATGCCCTTGCTCCGCTCGATGCCGCCGCCGGTGCCGTGGACACAGTCACCTTCAGAGCACAAAATGTGCCGTATCCGATATATATGCCGGCTGCCACCCCAATTTCTGGCCGCTCTGCTGTTACCACCAAGGTAGCGGCTGCCAATATCACCGTCGGTGTACTGCTGGCAACGGGATTCTAAAATGGATAATACTCCGGAGGCTCTACAGAGCATAATGGCAATAAACGCCGTGTACCGGGAGTACGATGTCGCCCAACGCATGTTGGAGGACCAAATCAAGGCTCCGATATGCACTGGTTGCGGCAAGTGCTGCCGCAACAATACAATTTTTGCCTATGGACTGGAGGCGGCCAATGCTGTATCCTACTTGCTTGGTCGCCACCAGATGTACTCCATGCAAAAGAGGATAGAGGGTTGGCTCCTGGAAAGGCACAGGGAGTGCCCCACCTATGAGCCGCTTACTGAAAACAAGTTCTCTTTCGGCCTGGATGGCAAAATCAAGGATGAGGCTATAGCCCTGTCCAAGATACAGTGCCCTTTTTACGAAGATAAAAGGTGCCTGCTATACCAGTGCCGACCTCTGGCTTGTAGAGCCTACGGAGTAACCCGTACCAGCGAAGCCTGTCCACGCCCGCTTGGCTTCGGGGAAATATTAAGCCGCCATCGGTATATAGGCGGCGAGCTGCAAAAGGAGCTCAAGGCGGAGGTTAACGCCACCCTGGATATGGTACCCAGGGACACCTGGAAGTACGGCGGGTTTTTCCCGACACTAATCTATTCACATGTCTGGCCGAAGAAGTTCGCCAATATGGTCCAAAACGGCTTAATTGCCACGGCCAAGCTAGTTATGACCTACCCGAGCCTTGCCGTTATCTGGCAGGACCAGGTGGAGTCGATGTCCGTTCTCGATATTAAGGTGAGCGTATGAAAATAAAAAAGACTGTCACCAGGCTATAGCCTGATAATAAAATATAGGCAAAGGAGGAGATAGAGAAAATGCCTACAATGTCATCTATATTTGATAGCTACTACATCCAACCCGTCGCCCGCATCAAGGAGAATATCAGCATCTGGACTCTTGGTAAATGGGAACACTATATCATCGAGTATCAGAATGAGATTGCCCCCGGGCCGGCCAGCACCGTTGATATGCTGGTTCAAGCCGGAGTTACTGTTCTGGCAGCAAATGCCACTCTCGCCAAGAGGGTAGTCACAATACTCCAGCTCAATGACCTGGAGTTCCTTCATGTCAGGTGGGAGCCCATTGATAATGTGGAGGGGCTGATATGGGAGCAGTCCGGTCAACAGATGAACTCTGCGAGGAATATACACTCCAGGGTTGATTTCCTCACCCGCAACAGGGATCCTCATCTGGCCACAACGACATTCTTCATCCTGGGACAGAACAGGGATATGAACCTGGAGGTTAGAAACCCGATGAGGTACCCCATCGCGGCGGCAAGGTTTGTCTTCTGGGGTAACCGAATGATACTATCCCCCTTGGACATTGATGCTGCAATAGCTAAGGCCCCAACTCCAACTCCAACTCCACTTACTAAGGCCGATATAGCAGCCACCAAAGCTCTACTTAGTAAGGGCGATATGGCAACCATCCGAAGAATAATCGGATCCACTACTTTTGTACCGGCTGAAGGCCGGCAGGCTTAAAGGAGGCATTATATGGAAGAGCGAAAGGTCTTACTCAGTACAGGAATAGTAAGTATCGTCGCAGTTTTGACGACAACTGTTCTATGGATGACCAGTGCGGGGAAGAAGGCTAAAATCAAGAAAATACGCTGGATGAATCGTGCTGTGGCGGGCAACGGCTATTTACGGATAGGCTACCTAACCCTAGGTGCAGTCTTTACCCCGGTGCTGCCCGATATTCTTATGGTGAACCTGATTGACGACGAGATGGAACCTCCCGCCTGCGGCAATGACCGCGATGGCTTTATCGCCGACACCACGCCAGCCACGGGTACACTGGGATACATTGTTGCTCAGAGCACGGTAGCTGGAGCCGCTCCAAACGATATTCAAATAGAGCTAGAGGTCGAAGAAGCATAGCGGAGGTGAGAAGTGGTTGCTAAACCGCCAAAGCCCAGCCTCGATGTCAAACTGAACACCAGAATACGAATGATCATCTCCGGACCACAGCATGTGACTTGTACTGAAGGCAATGTTGAGGTAATCTCAAGCGAACAGGCAAAAGAGGAAGCTCTGAGGCTGGCAAAAAATAAATGAATGTAGGGGGCATTTATGGATTTACCCTATGTTATACAGTATCTATTGACACTCCGAAACCCCGGAGGCGGTCCCCTTGTTTATGGTAACGTGGGTCAGTCAGTTATTCCGTTCTTTCCCCCGGGGCAATCCATTAACCCGAAGACCGACCCCGGAGATGATTATGCACACATTATCTTCTCTCATAGTATTGGGCCTGCGGTGGTCCCCGGAGCCTTTTATGCAGTTACCTGGCAGGGGGGAGGCAACGTCCATGAAGGAACAGTGACGGGGTGGTTTATTGGAAATGACATTACTTTGTTCTTGGTCCAGACACACGCACTACCATCTTCCGCTATTATAACTAACATCAGCCCCCTAGCACAGTACTACGAGGCTTACATTGCTTTCTTGAGGGTAACAACAAAGGAAGTCTACGACCTAGTGGAAGAAGCCCTTGATCGACTGGGCACGAGCAGTAAACTGGAAGGCGTCGCTGCACAGGCAGCGGGGCTTCTTGGGGAGATGAAGAGGGCTGAAGGTTTACCACCCCCCATTATTAAAACTGAAGGGGGAGGCGAGTAATGAATCAGACAATACTTCAGGTCCCGTCAGTAATCCTCCCCACAATCCCGGACTGGCTGCAGTTTGTAGGCACCGAGACCGAGGCCGTTGATGACCTGGTAGAACATACCTCGATTGAGTTTGAGGTTAAATACCTGCGGGACAAGACCATCCACATTTCAGCAGTGGAGGTAGTGGCTGCCGGTATCCCAGGGAACCTCTGGTGCTGGGTTGAACTCTCGCCGTATCCTACTACCATTAGCGCTGCTTACTGGGCAGCTATAGGTGGGGGAGGTGGGTTTATAGTCCCTACGGCTCCCCTTATTGAGGTCGGAACAGGAGTGACAGGGACAATTCACACTATTATCCTGCCCTGGAACATCCATAGTGAATTCGCCAGGCTGGTAATTCAGACGCCTGTGGCAGCTGGACTACCCCTGGCTTACTGGGCTGTCCAGGCTATAATTTGTGGGCAAGGTTAAATATGAAAAATGAAGCTAGTATAACAATAACAATAGTGGTAGCTGCCCTTTGGTCCCTCTTTTCCTATGTTAGATTTAAGAACCTGGAAGCGATGATCTTACAATCTAAAACAGCTGAAGATGTGGAGGAGGCTAGGTCATGAAGCTTCCGGTGAGTGGTGTTCGAATTGATAATCCAGCATTCCCCCTTCTCCAGGCCCTTATCAGCTATTGGGGGATCACCTCGGGAGTTGGTGCCGCAACCGGTCTTACCGTTGTTTGTGCTGATCTAGTTAATCAACCAACCTACTTAGGTCAAAGAGTTAAACTTCTTGATGGTGCTGCCGCTGGGCAGGATAGGGTGATAATGATTTCAGCAGCTGGCACGCTGACAGTCGATGACCCGTTCACCAATGCTGCTGGAGCAGCCATAGCCGTAACCGCAGGAACTCGTTTTGTTATTATTACTAGACCAGGTGCTGGTGGTGGCCCAGCTCCACCTACTGGGCCCTCTCAAGCCCTTTCTTTTTATGGTGATGTAACCACCTGGACCAATGCCAATACCTTTGTCTCTACCGACCTAGCAGGTTTTGGTGATGGTTTTTTCATTGGCTATAATATCTACGTAGTTAGAGATCTTGCCGGTGTAGGAGGCGCCCCACAGGGCGAATTTCAGTTATGCACCGGCTATACCAGTGCCGCTGGTACTTTCACACACGCAGCTTTTACAGTAAACCTAGCGGTTGGTGACAGCGTTATCCTGATACACCCCGCAATCTGGGCAGCTATGGTTGCTCTCTATGATGGAACCGTCTATTTCAATGATACGGATGGCGTGGCCGGCACAGTATTCCCAGTCGGCACTTCGATGATGCCGTCAAATGATGAAGCCAGCACTAGAACGCTGGCAATGGCCCTCGGGTTGAGAAAGATAAATGTCTACACTACTGTCGCCGGCGGTTTCGTAGTACCCGGCGCCATGGAGGGTTACGAGTTCATCGGCCACGGCCAGTATTCAGCCATGGATACCATTGATTTCAACGGCCAAGATGTAGACGCCTCAGTTTTCCGCAGGCTTAATATAATCGGTGCCCAGGGCGGTACCGGCCCGGTAACACTTGATGATTGTATCTTGGTTAACCCAACCGGGCTTAGAGCGATGATGAGAAATTGCTTTATTCAGCAGGCGACATTAGCTGCCGGAGCCGTAATTGATGGCCTTAACTGTGCAGCTTTCCAGGGCGCCGCCACTATTACACTCGGCACGCCGAACCCCTGCAACCTCTATGGCTGGAAAGGCGATTTGGTGCTGGCTTCACAGACCGGCGGCGAAACCAACATCTATTCCCTTGGCGGCAGCATTACTATAAATATTACCTGTAACGGCGGCACTATCAATATTTACGGCAGAGCCAGAGTCGACGATGGCTCAGCTGCTGGTTGCACAGTCCATAATTATGCCTCCCTAAGATCCGTTTACGACGTTTATAATTTGCCCAACGACGTTGCTGAAAACACTGTCTTTACAATTGATTATCAGAGTCTTCCAGCAAAGATAAATAGCATATTCCTGGATATGTCCAACCTTGTCCAGAACGTTATTATCCGGATAAAAGTTCAGATAGACGGAATTAACTTCCGCACCATTGAGACCTTTAACTGGACAGTGGGGATGGATGACGGGGTCTACTTCAGGGAGATTACTGTAGATATGGACGTCCGGGTTACTATCCAGAGTGTCATTGCCCAGGGGGGAGTCATGGGTATCCCCTATCTATACGTTGAGGAGTTACAATAATATGGGGTTCTTGTACAGGCTAAAATTAGCTCTTTTATAGAGGGTAAAATGAGAAGAAGAGATGAGATTTCCAAAACTGCTCCTGGGAGAGGCCCTGGGAGAAGAGAAGAAGAGGAAGATGTAAAAATTGGGCCCGATTGGCCGTGGCCACCTCAACCTCCATTACTAACAAAGGAGTGTCGCTGCCCTTACTGTGGCTATTCGATGATAGTTGAATCAGGCACAAGGTGCAATCTTATGGATTGCCCAATCTGTGGAAACAGGATGAGAGGATAACAAAAGAGGAGTTATGCCAGAGATTAAACAGGATATAAGGGGTACAACCTTTATTGTCGCGCCCTCAGACAGCATCCATACCAATGACGCCGACTATGCTTTAACCGGTGTGGCAGCTACTGATACAGCTATGCTCCAGGATGCCAATGACCGAGCCAATGGTGGCGTCGTTAAAGTTTTGGAGGGCAACGTTACTGTTACCAACCTTACCATTGATAACTGCACCCTGATGGGGCAAGGTACTTCTGACATAGTTGCAGGAAGAGAAGGAACCACAATCCATGTAACAGGCAATATACACGTTGCCCCCGGTGGCCGCCTTTGGAATGTAACAGTTGAAGTTGCCGCCGGATATAACACAACGGCGCTTACAGTAGGCGCTGATGAGGAAATCTTTGTCAATATTCCCAAGCTTCTTGATAATATCGTAATTTACAGTCCTGAGAACGAGCAGGGGACCGGGCTATTACTGCTGGGAGATGGCACTACTACTCCTGGCTATATTGCTTTTTGTTCCTTCGGTTCAATACAGGTCCGGGGATTCGAGTACCCTGTTAAGCTATACTCTGTAGAAAATGTTGGCGATGGTTTCGTAAATGGCAACCATTTTGACAGTATATTACTCATAAATGGCAAGTACATGTTAACCCTGCAAGTTGTAGGAGCTGCTGCTGTTTTCGGCAATACCTTCGGCAGCGTACAAATGCAGCCTTCTGTTACAACAGTTGATGGCATAACCCTGATAGGTGCTGCAGAGAATATCTTTGAGGCGGCCGTTGGCTGGGACTGGACCGGCGGGGCTATTGCCGATGCTTTTAAGGCGGATGCTGCTTCTTATGGAAACCATGTTACTACAGGCCGCCTGGATGTGATTGCCGATAGCGGGTACCGGAACCGCATCTGCAACCAGAACCCCCTTATCGAGAGAGTACTCACAGTTAAAGCCTATGGCGCAGACTTCAACAAGCTATCAGCTGCCATGTCATACGCCTGGGAGAACACCGTTAATGCCAGGTGGACAATTAAGGTATACGGTCGGATAAACGACGATGCCCAGATAATAGCCAAGTCATACGTTGATGTTATCGGCTACAATGCCGTTATCTATAATTCTTTTGCCGGACATAGTGTCACTGCCTCCAATATAACCGATTGCTGGTGGCGGGATATAATCGTCAGAAAGACAGGAGTGGCAGGTGCCTGGGAAGCGGTATTGTTTACATCTGGTACCACTGATCCTACTGTTAGATTTGATAACTCCTCATTCATAAATGAGGATACTAACTTTGGTGCTAACTTCGGTCTTTATAATGGGGGAGGTGCTCCAACCTATAACAAGTGCCACTTCCGAGGCGGGCAGGGTGGCGCTTCATGCTACGGAGCGGAAATAGGCGGCGCAGCTAGGCCACATTTCTATGAGTGTAAGGGTGAAGGTGGGAGCGGTGGAAATGCTTGCAACGGCTGGCAGATTGAAAATTGGTGCCGCCCCGTTCTAAAGGGGTGTATTGGAAAATCAGGAGATAACCAAGCCTCTTGTAATAATTATAACCTAACCGGTGGTGCGACCGTGGACCTCGATGACTGTTCAACAGAGTTCTACGAAACTGCCGGTGCGTGGGATTACGATGATGCCGATAACGGCAGGTTCAGGCCCTATGATTCACACCCCTATCAGCTTATGGCGATATTCGTCAGAGTAGATGTCGCCAATGTAGGAGTTACCCTTGATATCGGCAATGCCATTGGTGGCAACCAGGTAGTTAATAACCTTGATATCGGAGCTGCAGGCAACAAATTCTTTACCTTTTACAGAGTTGAGCAAGTAGCTAATGGATATCTCTATGCTACACCATCTGCTCCGATAAATGACGGTGATATTTACATTGCCTATGTCGTTATCAAAAATTATGCTCAGATTGCTCTTGAAAATGATACCGTGGGATTTGTAAATATTGCTGGCGGTAAGTACCTGGCCAACGGCTCTTCCCATAGCCTCAGGATTACTGTTCAACCAACAGCGGATACCTTCAAAGCTAACGGAGCACTGTTTGAAACGCTCCACCCGACTGTCCAATACGCTGTTTTTATGGCTGCTCCCTTCGCATCGGTGCCGATATATAAGTGTGCGTTGATAGGACTGCATAACTGCATCTCTTTTGCAGGTGATGACGGCTGGGTAGAGTTTACCGCCAATGCTTTCCAATATCCAAATCCTGGCACTGACTGGACACCACAACTGGCGGGTGCGCTTTTAGGCCCGAGTCTAGCAAACAAAAAGTGTTGGCTACCACTTAACTTCCTTAAACAGGGCGATGAGATAATCTCATATAGGCTAACCGGTGATACAACAGAAGTAAATAACATAGTTTTAAATTGTAAATTGGTTCGGGTTGACTTAGCTGACCCATTATCAACGACTGATGTCGCGGGGGGGGCGATTGCCGCGGTTACTGTCGATGGTGTCTTTGATAATTTGGCAACCCTCACTAATCCAGAGGTGGTGGCAACAGATAGGCAATATACCCTTGAGATGGAAGGCTCCACAGGAGTGACCGATTCTATAAAGGTTATGGGTGCAGAAGTAAAAATTAGAAGGGTTGGATAAGGGGTACTGAGGTATGGACGCTGATACTACGGTAAAGGAGAATGCCGCACTAGCACTAGGATTGGGACTGGGGATTGGTGCGCTTATCTATGGGCTTGCTAATGTCAAGGCTAAGCCGCCAGATG
>Ga0180008_1001497_pt1 | contig 14569 bp, 15 predicted proteins | sample MM_PW_MetaG_FD_121121 | JGI IMG/M metagenome (GOLD analysis project Ga0180008, IMG submission 121121) | Groundwater microbial communities from the Aspo Hard Rock Laboratory (HRL) deep subsurface site, Sweden - MM_PW_MetaG | ecosystem: Environmental > Aquatic > Deep subsurface > Groundwater... | reverse complement strand
TTCGCTATGGCTTGAACGAAGCTTCCATAAAAGAGCGCATAAGGGATATTCAGCCGGATGTGGTTGGAGTGTCCTGCCTGTTTTCTTTTTTAGAGGAGAGCATGTACAATGTTTGTAGATTGGCAAAAGAAGTTGATCCAGAGGTACATACAGTGGTAGGAGGCGCTCATCCTACCGCACTTCCTGAAAAGATATTGGCGGATAGAAGCATAGATTTTGTAGTTTTAGGAGAGGGAGAAGAGGTTTTCCTTAGACTGTTGGAGGCATTACAGACAGGCGGAGATCTGAATGGTATAGGAGGCCTTGGGTTTAAGGCAAGAAAGAAGACTCATATAAATTTGAAGGATAGGTGCTGGATTAAAGATTTGGATCTGTTACCGTTTCCTGCCAGAGATTTACTGCCCATGGAAAAGTATCAGGATATTGGAGTGGCACATGGAACTCTAATAAGGAAACCTTATACTTCTGTAGTGACTTCTAGAGGGTGCCCTTGGAATTGCATTTTTTGTTCTGTTAGTCTTATACAGGGACAAAAATTTCGAACAAGGTCTGTAAGCAGTATTTTGCAGGAGTTGACAGAGTTGGTGAACGGACAGGGAATTAGAGAAATTTACTTTGAAGACGACAGTCTGCTAGCGGATAGGCAAAGGGCTTTGGGTATTTTTGATGGCATAATTGATAGAAAGCTGGATTTGGTTTGGTCCACTCCAAATGGTATTTCTGTGGATCACCTTGATGAAGAACTACTTAAAAAAATGAAAAATAGTGGGTGCTACAATATTTCACTGGCGATAGAGTCAGGTAGTCAATATGTCCTTGACAAGATCATTCGCAAGCCATTAAAACTTGACAGAGTTCCTTCCCTGGTGGACTTTGCAAGAAAGATAGGAATAGCAGTCAATGGCTTTTTTATCATAGGGTTGCCTGGAGAGACCAAGGAGATGATCTGGCAGACCATTGATTTTGCAGAGACCCTAGCTTTGGATAATTTGGGTTTTTTCATAGCCACTCCATATCCAGGTACTCGCCTGTTAAAAGAGTGCCAAAGAAAAGGTCTTCTTGTAAAAAATGCTCCCTACCTTAAATATAGATTTTCCAAAGGAGTGATAAGAACTAAGGATTTTACTCCGGAATGGTTGGAAGAGATCAGGAGTGTTGAGTGGAAAAGGATTACAGATAAAAATTTGGTGCAGAAAGCTTTTTAAAAAAGCTTTTTAGATTTCGTATAGGAGGACTCAGGATGTTTAAGAGATACAGATTGAAGCGAGAGATAGGCATGCTGGAGCTGGAGCAACGGAAGAGCCTCTTTGGCTACATCAATCAAAACATGCAGCAGCTTGCGGAGGCAAGCAACATAGTGCAAAAGGAAGAGGACTCTGATTGGATACTGCACGGCTCTGAGGCCGGATATCGGCCCACGGAAGAGGAGCACAGGGAGATGCTTGAGCAGGCCTACAGGCTGTGGCGCACCAATCTCCATGCCCGTGCCATCGTGCGCACGATGGTCAAGTTCGTTGTGGGCAAGGGTGCCAACATCATGCCCAAGGACAAGAACGAAAAGGTCAAGGAGATCATAGCGAACTTCAAGAGAGAGAGCTCCTCCAAAGAGAACATGGCGAAGAAGAGGAAATGGAACCTCAAGGAGAAGGAGATCTTCGTCCGCTTCTTTCGGGACGGTGAGGTCATTATGAGGCTGTTCAAGGGTGGTACAAATGAAGATGGCTTGGTGAAGATTCGATTCATCCGTCCGGGCAAGGTCAGGACGCCCACAGGCCTGAAGGTCGACGACAAGGATCTGCACAAGGGAGAGAAGGTCTCGTTTGGGATAGGGCACAATCCGGATGACGTGGAAGACTACAAGCATTATTACATTTGCGACGATCACGGGGAGCTTCAATCCAGGATTCCGGCGGAGGAGATCCTGCACTATAAGCTCTTTGCGGATGCGGACATGAAGAGGGGCATCAGCCTTCTTGAAGTCTGCGCTCCGATGCTGAAGAAGTACAAGGACTGGATGGAAGACCGCATCGTCCTCAACAAGGTCAGGACGGCGATAGCTCTGGTGAAGCACGTTGATGCTCCCACCGCTCAGATACAGGCGCTTCGAGACAACCTGGAGTCTGAGACGAAGGAGTCTGACCGCAAGAAGACGAAGATGCTGGAGAGGGGGACGGTCATCACCACCGGACCAAACGTCAAATATGAGCTACTCTCTCCCAACATCAATGCGAGCGACGTGGCAGAGGACGGAAGGAACATGCTCCTTTCCGTGGCAGCCGGAGTCGGCTTTCCGGAGATGATCCTTACCGCGGATTACTCGAATGCAAATTACAGTTCGACGATGATAGCCCAGAACCCCTTCGTGAGGGAGATCGAGGATTGGCAGGATTTTGCGGAGACCATCTACAGCGACATCTTCGGAGCCGTGATACAGAATGCCATAGATCACGGCCCACTCCCCAAAAACACTTCCACGGAAGTCGACGTAGAGTTTCAGCCCTTGATCCATCAGGACATCAAGCAGGAAGACGAGGCCATGGAGATCGAGTACAGGAACAAGGTTGTGAGCAGGAAGACCTGGCAGCTGAAGCGGGGCCTCGATCCGGAGACGGAGAAGGTCCACATGCAAGATGAGCAGGGGGATGATGCATACAATCCTATGGCAAATGAAGGCTGAAAGTGAGGACGAGATGAAGTGCTTGGTCCTGGGCGGATGCGGCTTTCTCGGCTCGCATCTCGTGGATGGATTGCTGGATGAGGGACATCGAGTCACGGTGTTCGACAAAGTTGACAGGGACACGAAAAACGTCAGCCACAACCTGGACAGGATAGGTCTGTTCGGAGGCGACTTCACCAACAAGAGCCATCTCCGAAAGGCCATCAGAGGGATGGACTACGTTTTCCATTTCATCAGCACGACCGACCCACAGTCTTCGACCCAAGACCCGATTTATGACGTTGAGACCAACGTGGTCCCTACCATGAATCTGCTTGAGATGGCAAAGTCCACCAGCGTAAAGAGGATCATCTTTGCATCGTCTGGCGGAACGGTTTATGGAGTTCCTGATGAGATCCCGATTACCGAAGACCATCCGACCGATCCGATCTGTGCGTATGGCATCTCAAAACTGATGATCGAAAAACACCTTCATCTGTATCATCAGCTTTACGGCTTGGACTACGTCAGTCTTCGTTTCTCGAATCCATACGGAGAGAGGCAGGACCCGGACAGGTCTCAGGGAGCCGTTGCCGTTTTTCTGAAGAAGATCGTGAGAGGAGATCCTCTGGTCATTTGGGGAGATGGCAGTGTCGTTCGGGATTACATCTATGTTAAGGATCTTATCAATGCATGCCTAAGAGCGATGGACTCAAAACAGACAAAGCACCATATATTCAATGTCGGAAGTGGAAACGGGTCCTCTCTGAACGATCTGATCAAAGTGATGGCACCGATTGCAGAGAAAGAGATCGAGATAAGGTATAAAGAAGAAAGGAGAATAGACGTTCCTGTGAATGTCTTGGACATCTCCCTGGCAAGAAAGGTTCTCAAGTGGGAGCCGAAAGTGTCGATTGAAGAGGGAATAAAAAAGTCTTACCAATGGATTTTGCAGAAGGAAGATAGATGACGGACATAAACACCCAACTGAGAAACCAGATCTTGAGGCAGGCTCACTACATTCGTAGGTTCGAGAACAATGCCATCCAGCAGGTCGTTCAGCCATTCATGGAGGCCAAGGCGATTCTCCATGCCAGGATGGCACAGGCGGAACTATGGTCTGGCTTCACCCGCGAATGGCGTATGCAGAGACTTCAGAACATGGTGGACGAGATCAATGTGGTGTTGGATGCTGCCACTTCCAGCTCCGTTGCAAACTTGATGGGCCAGTTGAACGAGTTTGCTGCGGTACAGGCCGGTCTGGCAGAGGGACCGTTGGCCGACGTTCTGGGCAGAGTGGGGATCGTCCTGAATAGGCTGCTTGCTGAACAGATCTTTGCGCTGGTGGAGCAGCCGATGCTGGGAGAGCTGTTTGGAGATCGGATGCTGTGGCACAACGCAGAGGCAGTAAGGGCCATCAGAGGTCGGTTGGCCCAGGCAGTGATCACCGGCGAGGACATGGCCACTGCTCGCAGGGAGCTGATCGGACTGGGCAGACAGATGGGCGGAAAATTGGGACGGATCCTCGTCGACAGGTCAGCGATGATAGCCAGGACGGAGATCCAGAGGGTGAGCAACAGTGTCAGCAAGGCGGTGTACGATGCAAATCAGGACGTGCTGAAGGGTATACAATATACGTCTACCCTTGATAGAAGGACATGTTTGGTATGCGGGAGTGATGATGGGAGAATATTTTTGTATGATAGCAACATTGCCGACGCTCCTATTTTGCCAAAACACCCCTTCTGCCGATGTTGTTATTCTCCCTGCACCAGATCTTGGAAGGAACTTGGGATAAACAGGGAAGAGTTCCCGAAGGAGACGATAGATAACATGGGCGGCCAGATTCCGTCGACAGTCACCTACCATGACTGGCTCAAGGCGCAGGAGCTTGAGTCCCCGGGCTTTGTAGAGGGCATCATGGGCAAGAGTCGCTATAGTCTGTGGAAGGACGGGAAGATCCAGTTCAGCGAGATGGTGAAGGACAATAGGCTACTGACTGTTGAGAAGCTGAAGGTGAAAGCTAAAAAGAAAAGATGATTAATGGAAATAGGAAGTTTTAGGGGAAATTATATATCTGCTTGGTAAGGGAAAAAGAAAAATAGCTATCTAACTATTAGTAATTAAAGGATTTTTCTTATTTGGTGAAGAAAAATGAGAAATATTTAGTTAGAAAGCGGTTGAATTATTTTTTAACTTTAAAGTTATTTATTATAATCAGAAGAAATGAAGAATTTTACCAATTTCCATAGTTCAGAACAGATTGCTGGAATCGTAAAATAGAAGGAGAAAGAAGTCGCCTTACGAAAATTTCCATAGCTGTCGTGTGCATGATCCGAAAGGATACACACGTTTCGTATATAATGCAAAGGTCAATCCCAACATCGTGATTGGCTTCAAGAAAGGTGGGGGTTCGGAGGCCCAGGCTTTCCGTTATCCAGTCGGCAAATGGACGGAGGCTGTTGCCAAGAAGCATTGCGATGGCAAGGGAGGCACTTTTGAACCGGCTGCCAAGAAAGAGCAGAAAGGGCAAGGCAAGGCACCGGCAGGGGCCGGTGGCACTGATGGATGTGCCTGTCCGAATGCGAAGTGCTCCGAGTATAAGAAGGCCGTTTCTCACGAGAGAGGCGTTCCTTGCAACAAGATCAAATGCTCTGTCTGCGGCACACCTTTGACAGGAGTCGGAACTGTGGGCTCGAAGCTGACTCCTAAAAAGTAGGAGAACTTTCTATGGACGAAAGAGATACTATAGAACATTTGCTCACCCTTCAGATAGAGGAGGGAGTTTCGGATAAAAGCTGGGCAGACGTGGACAAAAGCAAGCTTCCAAAATCAGCATTCTTGTGGATAGAGGGAGACGGGAAAACTAAGGATCTTTGGCATTTGCCTTACAAGGACGAAGCTGGCAATGTCAATCTCGGAGCCTTGAGGGCAATAGCAGCAGCAATAGCTGGTGCCAGAACAGGCAAGCCGATGAGCATCCCTGCTGATGTGAGGAAGAAGATAGACGATCTTTTGAAGAAGCACAAAATAGGCCAATATGCGAAGAAGCAGAAACTCCATTTGTTCAGACCTTTCGGATTGGGCATGCGTTACAGGGAGATATCAGAGCAGCTGTCGAATCCGATGGCAGATGTCAAGGAAGAGAACATAGACCCTGAAAACTACATGATCAAGAACGTCTGTATTTTTGGGAAGAGAGAAAGTGATAACGGCTATGTCTACACGGACAAGGCCATCGACTCTCTCGTCAGGCTTTCTCAGGGAGTGAAGTGCTTTTTGAACCATCCCTCGAAAAGTGAAACGAAGGACAGGGATGGCGTGAGGGACCTGAAGGACTGGGTCGGAGTCTATGATTCGCCAAGAAAAAACGGAGACAAAATCCATGCAGACCTTTTCGTGAGGGAGGCTTATTGGGATCTTGTGCAGGACATAGCTTTGATGCAACCCGCCAAGGTCGGAAACAGTGTCAACAGTCGTGTGAGGGTGTTCGTTGATGACAAGGGAAAGGAGTCCATAGTCGATGTAGACAAGCTTCATTCGGTCGACCTTGTCGCTTCCGGAGCCACGATAGATAATCTTTGGGAGAGCACAGATGAGAAGCTTGATGAGGAAGATGTGGAGCTTGCAGAGCAGCTGTCTTCCATCCTTGAAGAATACTTTCCTCGGCTGATAGGAGATATTAAAGAGGGTATCTTATCAGACAAAATCAAACAGGACGAGATCCGTAGTAAGGCCAGTTCGCTGATGTGGAAGGCCAACGACATGATCTACGATCTCATGAGAGACAAGAATGGTGAATTTAAGACCTTTTCTGAAAAGCGGAAGCAGATCAACAATGTTCTTGACGATTTGGAGAAGGAACTTGGAAAAATTTTGCCGAAAGTTAAGCCAGAAGAAGGCGGAAAGCCTGAACTGGCGCAACTGGCAGACCAACCGGTGGTAGTCTTTCCATCTGTTGTTTTGCCAGACTAAATCAAAATCAATAGGAGGAACCAAAAGATGGAAATAGGAATCGATAAATTAACGATAGAGAATATCAAGCAGTATAATCCTGTGCTGTTCAAGGCCATCCAAGAGAGCACCGATCCCAACGAGGAGATCAAGACTCTTACGGACAAGGTGGAAGCAGAGGCCACGACCAACCAGGAGCTGTCAAGGGACAATGAGGACCTCAAGAAGGAAAATGAGGACCTCAAAAAGGAAAATGATCAACTCAAAGGCGAAAACGACACATTCAAGGCTGAGAAGAGCCTGTCTGAGAAGAAAATAGCAGTCAACAAGCTTGTTGAGGAGGCCAAACTCCCAAAGGAGCTCAAGACTGAATTTTTCATGGAGAGTCTGCTCAAGCTTGATGATGAAGAGATTAAAAAGGCCATCGAAGAGCGACAACACATTGCCGAGGCCACAAAGGGCAAGGTCACGGAGTCTGGTGAGGAGTTTGTACTAGAGGGCGGTGCCAAGGTGACTGATGCAAAGAAGAAAGAAGTTGTCGAATCCATTCGAGCCTAAAAATAAGAAAAATGAAGGAGGAAATGAACTATGAACAGACATTTATACGGAGATATGCTGCCCATCAACGTCACAGTGCCTGACTGCGTTACCGTCAAGCCTGGAGACCTGATGATCGTCGCCAAGAGCGGCTGGATTGATCTTAACACGGCTTTGAGAGCCAAATCTGGAGGCACCAATTATGCCTATCCGTTTGCATCTGCATCTACTGTGGCAACGTCGGCATCTGGAACGACACGCCTCAACTTTTCTTTCTGTGGGGTTGCCTTGGACGACAGTCCTCACGGCAGCACAGACACAATCGCCTGTGCCACCGCTGGAGTGTTTGAATTTCCGCTTAAGGCGACGTCAGGCATCACTGTTGGCGCTCTTGCATTGGCTCATCCAACTGGCTTTTCAGCAACGTCGGGCACCACGGCTTCATACACCGTGCATCTGAATGCCGCTGGAGTTTCCATTGGTTGGGTGTGTGAAACGAAAGTTTCAGCAAAGACGGCCAGGATCGCCATCTGTACAAAATATGGTCGTGGAGCTATTGTGACAGGAGGCATGACTTAAAAGGCAGGTGTGTGGATACCAATCGGCACATAAAATGGCCAACGTTGTCGGTGGCAGTGGAGGCGAGGGGCTCGACCGAGATTGAGAAGGGAGATCTGATCTTCCTCGACAGGATGGATGGACTCAGAAACAACGGGACTTCCACCGCCAACAATTCAGCATATCCGTTCAGTATGATCGGTGGGGCGACCAAGACGTTGGCAAGCAACCAGAAGCTGGCTGCCGATAACTTTCTCGGGGTGGCGTCAGGTAGTTCTGATTCTGGCACGACCGAGAACATCGCGGTCGCCACGAGCGGATATTTCAAATTTCCGCTGAGGTCGCCGAAGACTTACAAGGTCGGCCAAGTGGCCATGCCGGCAGGATCTGGCACCTCGCTCTACAGCCAGAAGGTTGTGCTGTGGGAGTCCGGATCCACCTATCCTCTTGGTTATGCCAGGAGAGATGTGGTGAGGGGTGCAAGCATTACATTCCTTTTGAGGTCGATCATCGGCCCCGGAGGGAAAATTCAATGAGAAGGAGGTCATGAATCATGGCTTTTAACGAAAAAGGGAGAGGAAACTTAAAGGAGCTTTACGAGAGTCTGGGAGCCATAGCTGTCGTGGACATCATCATGGAGGCAATCCAAAAGGATGAGATCAAGCCCGAAGAGATATCCATCAGGGAGCTTTGGGATGCCTTTACCGACAATGCTCCGCTCATGAGGACCCCGAGGGGGGCACTCTATGTGGACACGGGACATAATTTCTATCCCGACGTTGGTCTGTGGGGTAGGACAAAGAGAGAGGCCGTCGGGACCGGCTCGTTCGAGAAGATCACCGGAGCCTTGATCAGCAAGACGATGATCGAGGGCTACAACAGCGTCGACACGATCGGGCAGTACTTGGTCACGGAGATGCCTGGTAAGCTGAAGAAGGAGACGATCACGGGAACGACCGCCCATGTCCTTCCTCTGGAAGTTCCGGAAGGCAAGGATTATGAGGGAACCGGCTTCGAGGAGAAGTATGTGACCATCAAGACGACAAAGTGGGGGAGGATCATCGACGTCACGGAAGAGTTGATCATGATGGATCAGACGGGCCAAATACTCCTTAAAGCCAAAGGAATAGGAGAAGGCTGTGCGGCCAAGAAAGAACAGTTGATCGTGCAGGGCTGCATCGACGCCAACAGCAATGTGTGGATGCCTGGCGACAGCGCCGTCGCCATCTACGGCAACGCGAGCACCACGACTGCGCACACGGGGGACAACCTGGCGGCCAGCAACCCCTTCGGGGCGGCAGGACTTGCGGCAGTGGAGAAGCTGGCGCACCAAATGACGGACGACAGTCCAGAGACGAACTACATGCTTGCCAGCATCATCGGCAAGCCGGCCCTGTTCCCCGTCGACCTCATGGAGGAGGCCTGGGAGCTGTCCAGTTCGCCGACGCACCCGGAGACTGCTGAAAGGGCACCGTCATACTGGCGCGGAAAGTTCGTGCCTTACACGTCGCCGTGGATCACTGCCAATTCGAGTTCATACTGGTACTGGGGTGACTTTAAAAGGTGCTTCTTGTGGATAAATGTATGGCCGCTGCAGACGATGGACGCCAAGCCTGGCCACTACAGGGAATTTGAAGCTGACATCAAATCTCGGCATAAAGTAAGATTTTATGGAGGGGTTGGTGCCCGCGATTTCAGATTCGTTTTTAAGAGTACTTAATCTAATAAAATCAATGGGTTAGCTGATGTTCTCATCTGGCTAACCCATTGCGAACGTCGACGGCCAGAAGAAGCTGATAGAATTGTTCGGCAACTATTGGCATGAAGGGGACGGTCCTCAGTGCAGGATCGACCACTTTAAGCAGTATGGATTTAGCACGTTGGTCGTCTGGGAGAAGGACTTTCTGGACGATCGAGAAGAAGTGCAAGAAAGGCTATCAGCCTTTCACGAAAGCCAAGCAGAGATGAGTTCGCGATATTCCTCTCCAACTTGGCTTTAAATAAAAAAGGAGGAATCGTAATTATGGGAAGACGAAAAACAAGACTTACCCGTTCGGGGGGTACAGCAGAACTTTACTACCTTACTACCTTGCCTGGTTCCGGAGTAACAATCGACGGTCCAAATGCGACATTGGGAGCCATAACTTTAACTGGTGATTTAACTGGTGATTTAACTGGTACTTTGACTGGTAATGTGACTGGCACTTTTCACGGTAGCGTGGATTTCGGCCAGGCAGCATACAAGGTCTACATGGGAGCACACGGATTAGGAGACAACGCGGGAGTGACAGCTGCCGGAGGAACGACCCTTTCTGCTGGCACTATCCAGTTCCTTACAGGATTAACTGCTATTCATTCACTCTCTGTATCTCTGGAAAGCAGCGCAACCTCGCAAGGCCATTCTCTCTTTCCAAGGGGTATGCACTATATGACTGGATATAAGACTGCCAGTGGCGTCACCGTATTTCTTAATACTATTAGTGCTGCCAATGTATGTGTACCTTGCACACCTGGTCTTCTAGACTGGACGGGAGCCACAATCCACTGGATGGCAGTGGGAGTTTAAGGAGGTAAATAGATATGGCACGTAAAAAGACAAGATGGACAAGATCTGGAAATACGATAGAAGCTTATTACCTTGTTACAAAACCCTCTGGAGTGACAATCGACGGGCCAAATGCAACAGCGACTGCTGACACATTTACTGGCAACTTAGTTGGAACTCTGACTGGAACAGTGGTTGGTGGTGATGTGACTGGAACCCTTCATGGAAGTGTGGATTTCGGCCAGGCAGCATACAAGGTCTACATGGGAGCGGAGCATCTGACATCAGGATCAGGAATTGCTGGAGGGACTCCTCTTTCTGCCGGCACCATACAGTTTACTACAGGATTGACCACCATTCATGCGATTCAGATATCTCTAGAGCACAGCGCAGCTTCGCAAGGGAATCCAACTTTCCCAAGACTGATACATCATGCGGTTGGATATAAGACTGCCGGCGGAGTTACCGTGTTCCTCAATGCCATCAGTGCTGCCGGCGTTGTTTCAGCCTGCACACCTCTCGGTTTTCCTGGCGCTGACTCATACTCGGGCTGTACAATCCACTGGATAGCAGTGGGAGTTTAAGGAGGTAAATAGATATGGCACGTAAAAAGACAAGATTAACAAGATCTGGAAATACGGTAGAAACCCATTACCTTACCACAAAACCTTCTGGAGTAACAATCGACGGTCCAAACGCTGAAATAATAGCCACGGATTTTGTTGGCGCTTTGGTTGGAACTACATCTCAAGATATAACTGCTGCCGCAACTGCGACACTTCATGGAAGTGTGGATTTCGGCCAGGCAGCATATAAGATCTATAGAGGAGCTTTTAGCCTGGTATCAGGAGCACTGAATCCTAGCGGTACGACACTTTCTGATGGCACTGTGCAGATTACTACCGGACTGACTACTATCCATGCATTTGTCTTTTCTTACGAGAGCAGTTCAGTTACCACGGGACGGGCAGATTATCCTCATGGAAGACACTTTCAGAGGAATGCCCTTGGTACTGGTGGTGGCGTTACCCTGCGTCTCAATACCATGGATTCGGCTGGCCTCTGTGCAACTTGTACTCCTGGAAGATCAGGCGTGACGGGATGGACAGGCTGTACAATCCACTGGATAGCAGTGGGAGTATGATCAAGGAGAGAAGGGCATCTCGCGATTGGGATGTCCTTTTTAAAATAGGGAGGTAAGATTATGGGATGGTTACAAAATCCAGCACCCCATGTGATACCGATATCTTTCACCACAGCTGCTTCTGGCACGACCACGTGGTCAGATCCGATAAGGATACCAGCCGGATATAATGCTTTCACTCTAAAGTGGGCTATCACTGGAGGAGGCAGAATCACATGGGTATATTCAATTTCTGAGCAGTATGCAGGGGACTATGTTATTCCTACTGGAGCATCAAAGATCGCCACAAGCGGGACAAGTATTACTGGAGAAGCTGCTGCTGGTACAGATGCTGCATATTTTGATCCAGAAGCTTGCCCATTTATGAAAATTGGAGCAGTTGAGTATACAAGTCAAGCTACTGCTCTTAATGCTTGGTTAATATTAGCGAGATAAAGGGGGTTTAAGATGGCAGCGAAAGCATTTCAGGATGATGATGGTAATTTATCCATCACAAGAATTGTGTGGGCTATTACTATTTTTACAATTATAGGAACTTGGTCTGGTCTGTGTTTTATGAAAGGGGAACTGTTCAATTTTACAGTTGGTGATGCCACGCTTATAAGTCTTCTATTTGGTGGCAAAATAGGTTCAAAATTTGCTGAAAAGTATAAAAAAGACTAATGGGGGATTAACGATGTATAAATTTAAAAGGATCTCTATAACTTTGGTTTTACTCTCTTTTTTACTCCTAATTGCTTGGAAGGGACAAAGATTTGATCCAAAAGAGCCAGGAGCAATCGGCGGCACTACGCCAGCAGCAGGCTCGTTTACCGACCTTGATGCAAGTGGAGATTTTACTGTAGGTGCAACCACTCGTGTTACTATGGGTGGGGATACTAATGATGATGGCATAGTCTTTGGCTCTCTCGGCACAGCTACGAAGGGGATTGACTTGTCGAGTAGTGGGTTGAGTGGGGCAGCGGATTACTGGGTTTGTGGTGATGCAAGCAATTTTTGGACTGCTTCTGGTCTTTTGCAGAGTACAGAAGCATGGACTTCCATTTTGCGAACCTATGGTCCAAATGTAGACCTCCAAATAACAACCCCTTGGGACGATGGGCATACTATCGTTACACTGGACGATAAGAATGATGGTTTTTTGCTTGGCAAAAACACAAGGGTAGGTCGTTGGGAAGGTAATGGAGTGTCCAATGGAACCTCAACTATCACTGATGTTGGAGGTGTTGCTCATGGTCTTTCACTTTCGGCAGGCATGGCTGTCCATATATCCAATACTGTTACAGCGGCAGATGAGGGGTGGTATCGTATAATCTCTGATGATGGAACGTCTGTTGTGTTAGACAGAGCATTAACAGGGTCACAGACTGATCTAAGTGTCTGCTTTTACGGTGATGTAATCGGAGTCTTTTCGACTGACGGAACCAACGGTCAGAGGATTATGAACTACTCTGCACAAGACAAACCTTTGCAGATTGGTGGAGATGTATTGAAAGCTACAGCAAATGTGGGCAGTGAGGATGTTGCTATTGGTAATTTACTCTATATACATAATGCTGATACAGACCCAGCGGGGAATCCGGCTAATGGCTGTATGATACACGCAAAAGATGTGACCGGAAGTTCTGAATTATTTGCCTTAGATGAGTCTGGCAACAATCCTCAATTAACCCCGCATAATTTTGGTCTTTTTCAGCCAGACCCAAATGAAGCATATCCCTGGTCTTACTATGCAGAAAATAAGGCACTTGGGAAAAAGATTAACGTAGATATGGCAGGTGCAATAAGAGCGATTGAGGAACTCACAGGAAAAACCTTTATCTATTATGCAGATATACCCAAGTCCGTTGACCTTGAAGCTGCATACAAAGAGCAATGGAAGAAAGAGTGGATAAAAGAGAATACCACTGAAGTTGAAGTTACGAAAGAAGAAGCCTTTGAGATGGTGGAGGTTGATGAACGAGTGCTGTATGAAGTGGTCAATCCGAAAACCGGCAAGGTAACTAAACAAGGCAAAAAGCTCGGTGAAACTATCACAGGCTATGAGCTTGTTGACGGTGAGGTAAAGCCAAAGATTGAGATTGTGTGGGAGATGAAGAAGGTACAAAAACCACAATTAAAAAAAGGTGTGGAATTTAACGAAACTGATGGCAAAGTCTACACAAAGAATATTCCCACGGTTGCACAGGCAGAAATAGCAGCGCAGGCAGGGTTTGCTTTTGAAGCTCCGAAGTGGATTAAGGATAGATTAGTAAAGTCAAAGGAGGCTCTATGAAACGATATATTATACTTATGACACTGTGCTTATCTCCATTTCCGTAGAAGTGCTTGGAAAAATAAAAGCTGTTTCCGATAAACAATAAACAAGAAAAATTACTTATATTCTAAACAGAAAGGAATATAAATGGAATGGGTTTTTTATCTGATAGTAATTGCTCCTATGATTTTCGCTCCAATGGTGCTCTTCGACATCTTCAGTCTTCCGCAGACGGCTCTCCTCTGTTTGCTTTCCGGCATCGGGATGATCCTGCTGGGGACAGGAGAGATCCTTCTTGATCTTCCGGTATTGCTCTCTCTTTCGCTGATTGGATACATGGCGGTCAATACCTTTTGGACCGAGGTCCTCGACGGAGCCAGGAAGGAGTTTGCCGTCCAGCTTCCTTTGCTCTTGGTCTTCATCCTTGCCGTCCATCTGGATCCCTCTTCCCTCTTCTCTGTTTTGATCGTAATGTATGGCGCAGGCTCCCTGGTTCAGCTATATGCCTTTGGGCAGACATTTGGGATCGACTTTGTCTTTCCCACCAGGCTCAAGATGGATTCCAAGGACAAGAGGCCGATCAGCACCATAGGGAACATGAATTTCTTCGCCAGCTACATCCTTCCCATGTTCTGGCTGGGGATCTACCTGTCCCTGTCCGTGTCATTCTTTTTCCTCTTCGGAGTCTCGTTGACCTGCTTCCTGCTCTGGAAGACCAAGTGCAGAGGAGCATTGCTCGGCCTGATAGGCTCCGTCTATGGCTTTTTTCTCTTCCTCTCCTTTGGAAATTTTATAAGCATAAACTGGCTGAAGGCGTTGATCCCCTTTACCGTCTTGACTGGAGTTGTCGTGGCTGCCTGGCTGTGGAAGAATTGGGAGAGGATAAACAAGGAGAGGATAAACGGGAGCAAGACCACC
>Ga0180008_1001496_pt1 | contig 14573 bp, 24 predicted proteins | sample MM_PW_MetaG_FD_121121 | JGI IMG/M metagenome (GOLD analysis project Ga0180008, IMG submission 121121) | Groundwater microbial communities from the Aspo Hard Rock Laboratory (HRL) deep subsurface site, Sweden - MM_PW_MetaG | ecosystem: Environmental > Aquatic > Deep subsurface > Groundwater... | reverse complement strand
TCATCGATGATCACGGGATCGGGATCCTTCTTGAGGATTCCGGGCTTGGCAAGTACTTCCTGAGCATGCTGCTTGCTAAGGAGATTCATAGGTTGGACTGAAGTCCCATAGGAATAGGGAGCCCTTAAAGAAGACTTCAAATCACTCCAATCAGTATAGAGCCGTTCCAATTGATAGATGGCTTTGAGCAGGTCATTGTTGCTCATGTAGAAGAGGACCAGCGGGTCCGCGCCCTCTATCTTACGTTCCAGCCAAGCACAGAAGGCATGGGGATCGGTCATCTGAGGGTTCTTCTTGACACAATCCGCGTGGTTCTTGTATTCCCCGAAAGGCATCAGGAATCCCCCTCAGCGAAAACTCCTTCTGGAACCACTCTCCGGATATAGTCTCCTGCATTTACGGGAACTTCAAATTTCAGGGGTGTATCGAATTTCCTGTATATTGTGGGTCTCTGAATCCAGAAGTCCTTAGCGTCACCCAATTGATCATCCCATTCAGCAGCTGAGATCCTGTGAAGTTCTCTGTACTTTTCTTGAATCCTCTTGGAGAAGGGACCCTGAGGTTCACCCTGAACCATCGTCCCATAGACGCCGCCATCACCAACAATGTAGATCTCCTCCTTATCATACTTGGAATAAGGCGTCGTATTCACAATGATTGTTTGCTTCCCAGAAGCAAGCCAGGCTGCGTGGGGATCCTGCAGATACCGGCCGGCGAGAGCCCGGGCGAACTGCTTTTCCTTCCGTTTCTGTGGGAACCCCAATTCCTGCCTCACCCAGTCATTATCGTTTTCTTCCAGAATCCCTCTGTCCAAGGCATTGAATATACTCTCCCTAAGGGAAGCCATATCAGATGTCGTGAGAGGGGCGAAATCGAAACGGGGCTCCACCTCAAGTTCCCAGTTGAACGCAGAAATGATTTGAAGCAGCTCATCCATCTGCTCTATCAATTCAAGTCGGAAATCCTCAAACCTCATCAGGATGATATCAAAGGGGACCTTGGCTCCGTAGACCCCGCCGCCACCCTCGAAGAGGTTCTGCCCTATAAGCATCCTCCTCAGGATCATATTATCCTGATAATTGATATAGCGGTCAAATGGCATCTCAGCCCGCTTGGATTCCAGAACATCGATGCCCGTGGGATCATCCTTATCTCTCCGCAGAATAGTGGCCTGACTGTAAGCATAGAGATGCGATATAGCATCCTGAACGCTGGATTGATCATTTACCGTGGGGGCATACCCAAGCATGATAGGAGCCCCAAAGCGCTCATAAGCGATGTTCGCGAACTTCAGCATTGCATCCTTGATAAACCAGTTCTTATAGCATGCTCTCAGAATAGATTCGCCATACCAGTTCCCAAATTTCGTATCATGACTCCAGATCAAGGTTCTGTCCAGGGGAAGATCAACTCTATTTCCACCCAGCTGCTGCTGAATTTTCTCTAGATTCCCATATTCGTCGGTGAAGAATTTGAGATATACTGGATCGAAGGTTTTCAAACCATTCTGAAAACGCGGAACCCAGAATTTCTTGTAATCCTGAAAAACGATTTCCGTCACGGAGTAACCGTAACAGATGGCCGTGAGCATTTGTTTCATAGATGAGCGGAGACTGGGTTTCCTCATCTTCTGCAATGATGTGGTGAGGATTTCAACCACTTCTTCATCGGGGTGACGGATCCTCCACGGCTTCATGAGGACTCCCATCCCTATGAGATCGGAGCCGGCACGGACTTGAGCATCATAATTCATCATCTTAGAATACTCGTCCAGGCCGATCTCGTCGGGATTATAATCTCCGGTCAATAGATTTGCCCATTGGGCCCCCTTCATCAAACCCGAATCGCTGGCGAGTCGATTGCGCTGCCGCGTCATTCGACCCAGCTTCATGAGAAGATCTTGATTCTGTGCCTCTAATTGCTCTAATCGTAATAGATTTTGGGGAAGCAGGGCACCCGCTATTCGGCGGCGGCCCCTCTCGACTAAACTTTTGCTCTTTATTTCTTCCATGGTAGACGTGTCAACTCCTCTTCCCGCCCTTTCCATTCATTGGGCATCCAGGCTTTATCTCCTGATGAAAATGATTTCCAATCCTCACTGACATCTCGGCCCGCTTCAGGGGCGGGGGCTTTCTGCCTATAGCCCTCATCCTCATTATAAAACCGGGGATCCCATCCGGAGATAAGACATAGGAAAGAATCGACTTTATCGTCATTCCCCTTCTTTGGTTTCCCATCCTGTCCTCTCCGATAGGATTCTAATTGTTTCTTCAGGGGTTGGAATTCTGGAGTGTCCGGAACGATGATTGTGGTCTTCTGCATCCAATCATAGGTGAGTCCGATCATCCACTCCTTCCCCCTGTAAAGATGACCGAAGACCCTTCGAGTCACCCTGAGGCCACGGTCCTGAAGGGCCCTGTTCTGGAAGGCCCCCGCCGAGTCACAGAGCCATTCCTCGATGTTATGCTTGACGGTATCAGCCAGCGCCTGTTCACCCCAATCCTCCGCGCTTGTCCCATTTCCGCAGACCATCTTCATGATGATGATCTTGTGATTGAGATCACGGTAGCCTTCAAGCATGACTGTTTCATGATCAAAGCCCCAGTCGAAACTCCCCTTCGACTCTCCTTGAAAGACCAGGTTCTTCGGATCATAGGGTATGCCACCAAGCAGATAACCGGGATTGTCGGGATCCGGTTTAACAAACATCCTTCGAACAAGGGTTCTCGGAAAAACACGGCCCGCCCGCCTTGGGACGCCCCCCTTATACTGGGTGATGATCATATCCTCACTCAGGAAGGACTCCGCGATAACGGCATCCTGCCGAGCATTCTCCGTCTGCAGGAAGGGACAATCCGTATCAGCCCACTCGAACTTCTCGAAACCTATCCTCTCAGCTTCATCCAGGATATCTAGGAAAGAATCAGTATTCTCCTGTCCAGGCGTCGCCGTGCTCAAAAGGAATCGCATCGGAGTCTTGCTTCCCCGCACCATGGGCCATGCCTGCTGGACGATGTCCTTGGGAATAAGCACATATTCATCCATCCCCAATCCATCAGCAGTAGGAGCGTTCACTTGCTTCTTGCTCGCAGCCGAATATCTTATCCATCCCCCTTCAAGCAAATCGATCACCGATTTTTTCGGCTCCCCTTTCAAGAATTGACTGAAGAATTCCCTGAATTCCCGCCTTTCCGGCGCCGACGGCCAAAGAATTTCGGAGCAATACTTGTAAAGCCATTCCGCCTGATTCTGAGAACCGGAGACAATGAAGAACCGGAACTTCTGGTTCCTTAAAACAAGCCAGCAGGCGATGATCGCAACAAGAATCGTCTTCCCACTCTTACGAGGGGCACAGATAATAAAGTATCTTTTACCATCCTGAACTCCCTGAAGGAGAGCCTTCTGTTGAGGGGCTGCCAGTTCTAAATTGAAGAGGTGCTTTGGAATGTAATGTTCAATGAATGTAAAGATATTATCGAGGGACTTTTCCCAGACACCCTCATTCATCTGGGCTTTAGCGTAATCAAGGAGGCTTGCCAAACTGTATCAAAGAAGATTACCATGAAAGATTAAAAAAGAGTTTAGGCTGTCGACACAGTTTTTTTGTTACTTAGGGTTCTGACTACTCCATTCCTCAACGCATTGCGCCTGAGTCTTACCTTCTTTCATACAAGCATCGATGAATGCGTGTCGATCAGCCCGTTCCTCATCCGTGAGATTCGGCCTAGCTCTCCCCGTCTCTCGACCTGTGCCCCGAGGTGGAAGCCCATATTCGGGATTTCCGAGGTTTACTTCCCTCTGACCCTGTCTTTTACTCTCTGTCATACTACTCCCAACTATATCATATCAACTAAACGCTGGAGGACTGATTTATCTATTCCTTCTACTAATTGATCGATATCCAGGCGGAAGTCGATAACATTGTATTCGGCAGACCCCAAGAGCATTTGATCCGCTTTTTCAGAGATTTTCTTCAACTTTTGCCTATTCTCATAATACCAGACGGCCGTGGCTGTTTCAATTTCCTCGCTTTTAGAGACGAAGAGCATCATCTTTGTGCGCTCGCTAATCCTCTCCAAGGCCAGTTCCCGAACATGCCTTTTCTGTTCACCAAGCTGCTCAAAGATGCTGGTTATCATAGTTTCTGTACTCATTTTTCTCCCTCATAATTACAGGGCTTTCCCTCCTCTATAAGAGGGCACCAGGCAACAGCGACCTTCACCCCAGAGGTGGACTCTTTCAGCGTATGAAGATTGCCACAAGACGCACACTCAGGCCGATACCACGCTTGAGCCTTTACCAGTAATCGCTTCATTGATCTGCCTCCCCTCGTATTCCATCTCTCTGGGACAGAGAAGTTTGCCGATTTCCACTTCTTCAGACGGCTCCTTAGATGCCTCGCATCTGAATTTGCAAGACAGCATGTTGCAGCGGGAATCCATTTTAAAACCGAAGCTGCACCTAAGAGAAATCGAGGTTCCCCAAGATAGATTATCCCGCCAAGCCTCTCTAATTCTGCCCAAATTCCAGCCCCGCTAGATAAAGAGTATGTAAAAACGTATATATAAAAACTACCCAAAGCGGTCGATATCCCGCCAAGCACAGTAAATGCCAAACATGTGAAAAAAACTGGACATCAAGACGCCAAAAAACCAAGGATTGCTGTAGGGCATGATTAGACCAAGATACGTTGCTATGAGAGTGGCGAAGGCAAAGGCGCTTTCAGAGAGGAGACACAGGAAGAGTTTATGTTTAATTTTTGCCCAAGACCTTACGGTGTAGAAAATGGCGATAATTAAAAATGTTGAGCGAAAAAACAGGTACAGTGGCAAATTGTGCGTGCTCCCAATACAATTAAACTTTACCTTCCTTTTTTGATTTTTCGGGTAAAATCTAAACTGAAAGATTGGTTTCTTTATTAGGGATTGTTTGAAGCACCGACGGATGAATCCAAGGCAAGAGCAAGACGACCCCTGTACAGGGCAAGAACAAGTGCTCTACCGGGGTCCTTCACATCGTCTCCATTCGTGATATCTGCATATCGTTCGTCGAGGAGACGCTTCAATTCTAGTAAGTCTTCACGGGGCAGGTTAGCGATCCCGTTCTCAGCCTTAGCGAGAAGGGCATCAAGAAGCGGGGTTAAATGCTGTTTCAATATCCTCGGTGCCTCCTTTTCAATAATATTCCAGAATACTCCTACTTTAACTTCTAGTGCGCGCAAACCCTCTCGATCTTCAGAAGTGAATTGATTCCCTTCAAGAGTAGCCAAACGATTCTCAAGAGTACGAATATCCTGCGCCTTGTCACGAAACAATCCATAAATAATGGAAATGATAGAAAGGACAATAGCTATAACCCCCAGATCGATCGGGGTCGTCGGCATTTGTTTATTCTCCTTGTGTCTTTCTTGCAGTTTCCCTATGCCTCGCGTGGTCTAATGGCCTGTTAAGTACATGCGAGATCATGAAACCTTGAGCGAATCCGAAGAGAAAGAGCAGGGGTCGACCCCATTCGGCTATCTCAGGAGGAAGAGCCAGCAGGAAGACGGGGGCCTCAACCAAGCCTGCAAAAAGAGCAATCACCATGGCTCCAACCATCGTGATCCAGTATCGTTTATCGAAGACAATGTCGGGATTTTCCATAAGTGCCCAACCATAATCGTAGAGAGTCCGTCCGATGGGGCCAAGGATAAAGCCAATTAGGCAGATAATTTCAGGCGTAAGCGCGAACATCATTACTCTAATGATATTATTACTTAAAACGTTATAACCCATGACACACTTTTTCATGTAATATGTCTGAATTTGAGAACCAAGTTTTTGAAGTTGTGAAACAACAGCCTGAAAAAAATCCGGATGGAAGCATCTGGTTCATCAGATTGGGTAACATAAACTGGACGAAGAAAGACATTCTAGATAAGTGGTCCACGAATGAACAGCTCCGCAAGGATCTGGTGAAGATCCTTCTCAGCCTGAATATCCATAAATTGACCAGGGGGAAGCAGGAATAGACCTTCTCGTCGCAGCGGCCGCCAAATTCGATCCCGTCACCGAGTACAGCATTGTCTGGTGCGACGAGGCAGTTGAGCAAATCAAAGATGACGTCGACGTCATCAAACTCTTTGATGATGATGCTGTGAAAGCGACCGTCGAAGCGGCGCTTGAGGGCGTTCCCGAGCCGAACTGGTTTGTCCATTATGACCATGGCAGCGATTACGCTATGTGGGGCGATGATGAAAAACCCATCATCAATCTTGATAACCTGGCTAAACTCGCGGGGAAGCATGTCTACTGCATGAATTGTTCAAGTGGAAAAGGGCTGGGAACCCATGCCATTGCAAAAGGGATACTCGAGTATCTGGGATACAACGATGTTGTCAGCTTCACCACCGACGCAGCTGATGAATTCGGTGAAGTCTTCAACTGGGGTCTCGTAAAAGCCATCAAAACCGGATCATTCCTGAAGGATATCGTTGAGGACATGAGACAGCACGGCTATGACATCGCTGCGGATCTATCAGGTAAAGGTCAGCTCCTCGCCGCAGGTTCCATGGTGCAGGACATGAACATCCTCCATGTCTATTATGAGGGGGGTCCGGCTCCTCCGGGACCCTCATGCCCGATCAGTTCCGCACTTTTAAAGTTAGGGGGCTGGAATTTTCTATGGTTCTGCAGAATGCTGCGCCAAAAACTTTACCCAGAAAGCAGGCCGGGCTAATGTTTAGACTGAGACGCTGGCTGGGCGGAGCCTTCGTCTGCTCCAAATGCGGGCGGACCGTTCATTTACTGAGTTTTGGATATGGAACCACGGTGTGTCCCGATTGCTATGACGGAGACTGGCCTCTCATTAATCTCGATAAGAGTTTCATCTTGAATAGATTGCTATCCGCCTTTTGGAGAATATGATGAGCTGGAGACAGGATCGGACAATGCCAAGCCAGAACTGTCTCCAACTCTAGTTTCCCTAGTCACAGTGCTTATTTAAGTATATACCGCACATCTTATAAAAGAAAAACACCAACAAGATTGTTGGTCATGTCAAAAATCAAACCAAGACACATTCACGTCGAAGTGACTCCGCGTGAATTCGACAGGATACAGGCTATCAAGGGAGATACCCAAAAGTGGAAGCCCTGGTTACTCTCACTCCCCGATCAATTTCGTTCACTCCATGAGAGGAGCGAGATGTTCCGCTTGAGAGCGGAGAATGCAGAGAAGGAGAATGAAGACCTCCGGGAGAGAATCCGACTACTTCAAACGGAGGAAAGCCCATGAAGTTCATCACCAAATGTCCGGTTCCCAGATCTAAACTAAGACCGTTCTCCGTTTCAATGCGCCTCGACAAGGATGAGCAGAGTTTTCAGGAGTTGATAAACAGCATCAGAGCAAATGGGGTTGAACAGGATCTCATAATCCGAACCACGGAGACGGAGGGCATTTTCGAGGTAATAGATGGAAATAGAAGGTATGAAGCCACCGGGATCCTCGGATGGGGAGATGCCCCGCTTCCATGCGATATCAGGGAGATGACGGATAAGGAGGCGTGGACTCTGGCGTTGAGGGTGAATCTGCTCAGAGCCACTCCCAGCCCGGAGAGCCTCGGAAATTTCATACAGATGATGCGCATGAAATTCGGATGGACCCAGCACGAAGTCTCAAGACAGATAGGAAAAAGCCAATCTTGGGTATCGAGGCAGGAAAAACTCTTTCAGGATAAGGCCCTTCCTCCGGGAACCGGGGAGGCTCAGGCGAGGGCCCTGAGAGGTGCCCCCGAAATGGTGAGAAGCACGATCCTTGAGGAGAGTAATGCAACTGGAGCCCTACCTTCAGCCACGGAGATCCGGAGGCGTGCCGAGGTGCGAAGAGATGGGGTACTGAAGCAGCTCGAACATTCGAGACATGATGAAGAATACGCCGCCTTCCTCTTCGTCACCGAGGGAGGATACACGGAAGAAGAGGCGAAGGAACTCGCGAGCAAATGGAACAGGGGCGAACTGGAGAAAAAAACTTCATTGGAGATTCCCCCCCCAGTGCCGGAACTGAATCGGAGAAGCAATACTACAAAAGTTTTCGAGCAGCTGACGAAATATTATCCATCGGAGATCATAGATACCGCGTCGAAGACCTCGGGAGGAAGCACCAATCTTGAAACCCTCATGAGACACTGCAGGAGATACATCAGTGAATTGAACCATCAAGCACCTGAAGAACTGAAACAAAGAGTGCTGGAGCATTTCATGATGTAGGAGGGTAAAATGATGAATGACAGAGACAAGTTAAAGGCCGAGCGCGAGGCCAAGGAAAGGATCTGCCCGATCATCCTGGCAGCCAACATCATAGCATTCGACGGGGTCGACATGGAGAACATCAAGGAACAATCCAAATGCCTAAAGGATGATTGCGCTCTATGGGTTGCATATGTGAACGGTTGCGGGATGGGTGCACGATGAGCATAATAAGAGTCCCATATCAGCCGAAAAGGTACAAGGGAGCCCTCGATAAACTCGTGGCTTACCAGCTGTTGGACAAATATTTCAAGCCCGGGCATCGCATTCTGGATCCCATGGCCGGAAGCAAAACTGTGGAAAAGGAGGCAGCAAAGATGGGCATGTATTGCATGAGCAATGATCTACTTAACGAAGACGGGACGCCAAATCCGAAGGGATGGGATGCGCGAAATCGCTGGCCACTGGAAGATAATGAGGTAAACGGGGTAATTATGCATCCTCCATATTATAAAGCAAAGAAATACAGCGAGGATGAACGGGATCTCGGAAACATAGAAAGTGTCGAAGAATATGTCATTACACTTACTCGGATGATGAAGGAGGCGAAAAGAGTGACCGTCCCCGGAGGATGCATAATCATGATAATAGGAGATTACAGGAAAAGTAGTATGATGCGAATGATCCATGCGGAGATCTACATGTATGCAACCCAGGTTCACATTCACAATCCTGTGATAGGAGATATCGGATTAGAATTGGAAAATTATGATCTCTGGGAACTCTCCGCCACGGGCACGCCCTTCATCAGCACTAAACATATGATGATGCTCAACTGGTGCATGGCATTCAGAGTCCCTCAGGCTAAACTGGAGGCATTCCTGTGATCGATGAAGAATCAACATCCGAGGAGCCGAAAATCGCAATCATCCCCCTCACCCTGGAAGAGAGGGGCGCAATCAAAAAACTGGCTCTCGAACATCTCGAATTGATGTACTGCATCGTAGAGGAGATCCTTGAACAGCTTCCCAGCGGTGATAAGATCCTGATAAATGGATTAGAAAGATGGAGGAAAAAAGATGAGCGATAAATGGGAAAAGTTAAAAGACACGCTTAACGAACCTGTCAAACTCAGCGACCCTGAAAAGGAGCAGCTGAAGAAGGTCTTCGAGCAGATGCACGCCCTCTTAGACGAGGGATTAGAAAAGGCCCTTCAAGGGAACCGGGATGATGCTTACCGATACTCGAGGAATATGATCAACGCCTTCGATCAAGGCGAGAGAAGATATGAAGCAGGTCCGGCACCCGAACCCCTAAAACGGGAGATAAAAACGCCACAAAGAGAAGATCTTCAGGACGATCCGGCGAAAAAACCCATGGAAAGACCCAAGAGAGGAACTGGATACACCGATCTCAGTTATCCAGTTGGAGGTGCCCCGCGTGAAGAAACTAAAGTTGAGCTCGGACCGAGGCCGGATTTTAACGAAATACTTGGGGATCTCACAGAATCAGAAGCAAATAGAGCAAAGAAATATTTGGATTGTGTGAAAAGCGCATTAAAACTCCTTGAGGATGGTGAAGACCCGAATCAAATCCTGTGCTACGCCCTCGACCGCGTTTGCTCTGTCGAAGAAATGCGGAAGTGCATCATAACCGAGGACCCAAACGTCAGAGATGTAATGGACCAAGGAGGACCTCCCAGTTAAAGTCCTCCTTGTGCACGTCGACGGGAAGATGCCCAACCTCGCCCTCATGAAGCTGGCCGCCTGGCATATCAATCAAGACGATGAGGTGGAACTGCTGAGAGAGGGATATCACGCCAAATTAAAGAATATCGACAAGATTTACGTGAGCTGCATCTTCCCCCAGAATGTCCCAGCAGTCGCCAGTATGCTCTCCTGGTTCAAGGGAATCCCCGTTGAATACGGGGGCCCAGGCTTCGATAAACCCTCCCATCTTCCTGAAGAGGTTGAGCATATTCGTCCATGGTATCCTCTCTACGGAGTGGATTATGATATGGGAAAGACCACGTGGGGGTGTCCAAAGAAGTGCCCGTTCTGCGTCGTACCGAACCTGGAGGGAGACTTCCAGGAGCACGCAGATATCGAAGAATTCCATTGGCCCGGACACAAGAACGTGGTTCTCATGGACAACAACTATCTTTACTCGACACGCTGGGAAGAGACCCTCGACTGGATAAATCAGCGGAAGATGAAAGTAAATTTCAATCAGGGCCTCGACCTTCAATACCTCACCCATGAGAAAGCCGACGTCCTCAGGCGAACTCGATTATATCCTTCCTCATTCAAGAAACCGGGCGTCAGCTTCGCGTGGGATCTCATGGAAGAGGAACCCTATGTAGAACGAGGGATAAAAATCCTCAAAGACTCTGGCTTCCGCATGTGGAAGGTCCAGATCTATATGCTCGTCGGCTTCAATACGACATTCGAACAGGATCTATATAGAGTCGACAAGATTCTCGGGCATGGCCTGGATCCCTTTGTCATGGTCTACAATCACCGGAGGGATGATCCCCAGCTGCTGAGGCTTGCGCGATGGGTCAATAAACATCTCTACAGTGTAGTCGATTTCAAAGACTATCATGTAGAGGATGAAGAATGAAACAGGCTCAAGATTTCCTGAGTTCGAGTTCGATATCTATAGTGCTGATTCCCCGCGGCCTCCCATCATCACCTTTCACAGTCTCCGTGTCGATAGTTATACCATCCACCCGGAGATCCTTCAGGAACTTCTTCCTCACGATCTCTGCCACATCCACGGCCCTGTTGATTGATTGCCCGCGTGCCTGAATGATGACTTTATCATATTCAGCTATGCAGGTCAAAACAGCTGTTACATAAACCATCACGGGCTTTCGACCTACTCGCACAATGTCATTTCGATACATGGTGTAGCATAATTTAGTTTATACAGAATTTATCATTTACTTCAAAAATTGGGAGAGACTAAAATCCCCACCGTAGAAAAGTTCGGACAGCGGTTTTAACTGATCCCGGGGGATCGCGTAGGCAGGGCTTCTCACATTCGAATTAGGACCCGGTTTCCATACATCGCATTTTTCGATATCCTCCATGGAGATCCATCCGAAAATCCAGAATATGCTCGCAGTTGAAGGCGGGCCATTGATTCCCGTGCAGATGAGAAGTTCGGCGGTGTATCCCTTATAACTATGTTCTCCAACGTTTTTCAGGAAATAATTATACATCTTCTTGAATCTGTTGCATTTCAGTTCGATTCCCTTGTCCTTATAAACATAATCGCATTCCGCGATCTGCCCGCCTTCAACGACAAGAGGCTGCCCCAGATCAAACATCGGATAGATTTGCCTCAGGTACACCTCAGCTATGCAGCCCTGCCAGTTCCTCTCGAGATCCGAGTAAGTGTCAAAGTAGTTTTTTCGATCCCACATCTCACATAGTTTCACACGCTCAAGAGCGACGGCTCTAGCTGCTTCGCGGATAGCCTTCGTCATGTCGTAAACTTCAATGGTCAAATTTTAATCACTCGACGATTACTCGACGGATTTCCACATCAAGAATATCCAACAGTCTGGCTACCGAATATCCTTTTGGAGTCAATTCAGTCCAAAGCCTATAAGGATGCCTAGACTCCTGCGTCTCAGAAATCAATCCCGCCTCGAGGAGAACTGACAAGGCTTTCCTCGTCGTTTTGTATCCGCCCTGCACGTTAATCTTGAAATCTCTACGGGAGAGTTTGCCATTCAACAAGAGAACGAGGATCCGGGGCACCGCGGTCTTTTCAAGTAATCTCAAACCGTCCATGATGCCACGCTTCTATACTGTTTTACATACAGATTTAAAACCTTCTTCGGATCCCGTGATCTTCTCAAGGATTCCTCCACATCTTACACAGCGGATTTCAAGTAAAAACGATTCAGGTCCTCGAGCACCATGCATCTTAAAATGAGCGCCTCCACAATTCGGACATGACTCTGGGAAATCAACGCTTTTGGTGCCGCCCTGACGGCCGTTGCTATGCTGAATCAAAAAGGAGATGTCCATCATCCAAATTTTTCTCCAATATTACCCTTGCTCATCAGAGCTTCCGCATCTTGAGAAGTTCCTGAAATTGTTGTTGGAGTTTGCCCCGACGTAGGAAACTCGCCATCTTGGCAAACTTCTTCACGTTGGGATGCTGGTAGAGTTTCTCCCCGGTGCCCCGATCCATCAGGAACAGGATCTCTCTCGTCGTCGGATCGACCATGGCCGCCTCGAGGGAATCCGGCGCCTGATAGATCAAGTATCCGGAATTGGTGGTATTGTAGAACTGCCATCCCAAGAATTCGATATCGATTATTCTCTTAGGAGAGCTAGACATTTAGATATCCTCTTCTCAATTTCGCGGGGATTCAGAAATCCTCCTGTCTCTATGTTATCCCGGCAGATATAGATAAGTTCCTCCAATTCACGAATTACCGTATCCACTTGCACCTCAGAAAACTCCTCAGGAGGAGAACTCCTCCAGAATTTGCTCACAGAACTTCCGGATCTCCCTGTTAATTACGCGTGAATCATATTTCTCGACATGCATCCGGATATTCTCACGAAGCTGAATCTTCCGTCCTGGCAGGGGATTCCCCTCTACGCCAAGAAGAACAGAGGGCCGACTTCCCCATTGAATGGTCTTGCGAACAAGTTCGGAAGGTGATCGGCACAGGTTCCTCTCAGGCCAGACCAGTTCGGCGCCGTAGTAGTGGTTGACGAGAGGATAAACTCCGGACGCAGCGGCCTCGGCGATGCTGACGCCGAAACTCTCCCGATAGCTTAGACACCAGTAGATATCCTGCTGATGAAGCAAATCTATCCAGTCCGCCCATGGCAGGTTGTCCTTGATGATCGTCAACCTATCCGGCGGAATTCCGAGGTCATCGATGAGCTCATCCACACACAGAACATAAGTGGACCGGGCAGGCCACTGATATCCGCCTCTCCACTGCCCGATGATAGTTAAATGCCAGGGCTTCAGAGGATTTCGCTGCAGCAGATCATAGAAACATTGCAGAGCCAGGTAAACCCTCTTCACATCGTAAATCACCGTGGCATGGAGGATGATATTATATCCGGGATCACGGTCGACCGCGGGAGGCACCTTCTCCAAGTTTACGCCCACATACCGTTGAAGAATCTTCTCCGGCAGCGGAGGCTGATATTGCCCCGGATGAGCCGCCGCCCAAGTCTTCCTCATCAAGTTAACCCGCTTCATCTGAGTCGGAGGAATGATGAGGCCCGAAATCCGCCTCCAATCAATCTGATCATGATTCCCAATTATATCGAGAGAATGCCCCCGAGCAACTATGGGGCAGGCAGGTTTCAACTGAAGACGGGTCACCGCGGGAAGAGGCCTCTGAACAAATTCAAAGAAGGCGAGGTCACACCAGTCAAGATATCCCATGATGTTGACCCAGTTCAGGGATTCGGCATCATTCACATGCCGCCACTGACGGACGGTGTGATGTGCCCTGAGCTCCTCGAGTAGCTCACCGGCGAAGTTGGCATTCCTCGTGAAGAAAGCAATTTTCATTTATGATCCTCCAGAATCTTCTCTTCCGCTTTACGAATATGGTTTTCCTCATCTATCTTGCAGATCAGCGGTAACCCCACAGGCCACCAGACAAGGGAGCAGATCACCCACGCAGGCACCAGGTCGAGTTGAAGTCTGAAAATTGCACACAGGCTCAAGAGCCAGATGGCAAATGATGCGAGAGCCAGGTTCATCCCCCGGGGCTGAGATTCCAGGGTGGCCGTCACCGTGACTCCGGTGACAGACAGTTTGATCTCGGATTCACCCTTCCTGTCCAGTAGAATGTGATCGAGCATGATCTGTTTGGCGAGTTCCTCCCCATATTTGTCGATGAATTTCTTGGGTATCAGGGATAGATCATGTCGAGTCCATCGATGGCTGGATCCGTAGAGCTGACTGGGTTCATCCATCCATGTGTGAATCTCGGCGCCGTCGACGCCATAGAGTTCTCGAGTGCGCTTGCAGTGCTCGCTGTGATTCGGCATCGTATAGAAAAGTGTCTATACAGTTTTAAGACCTTCGAATAAGAAAAAAGAGATTAGGGATTGACCCATCTCTTGATTTTTTCCAGTGAGTGGCTGATGGTAATCAACCGCATACCGAGTTCATCGGCGCTATTGTAGATTTCAGGGACGAGTAATCTTTTGATCTGTTCATTATCCGATAAGATCTTGCCTTCGTCTTTTTCTTCGTAGTTGGGGTACACAGCTGATATTTCCATAATGATTGCCTCGATTGTGCTGACGGTGGCATGACATTCTTTGAGGCGGAGATGAATTGACCCCAG
>Ga0180008_1001495_pt1 | contig 14579 bp, 8 predicted proteins | sample MM_PW_MetaG_FD_121121 | JGI IMG/M metagenome (GOLD analysis project Ga0180008, IMG submission 121121) | Groundwater microbial communities from the Aspo Hard Rock Laboratory (HRL) deep subsurface site, Sweden - MM_PW_MetaG | ecosystem: Environmental > Aquatic > Deep subsurface > Groundwater... | reverse complement strand
TTAGATCTTTGCCAGCAGCTGGCAGAGAAAATGCCGGTAAGGCACCACAACAGATTTCAAAGTGAGTTCAAAGCATGAGTAACGTCGAACACAACCTGTTAAGCGCCAGTGACTTAAGCGCCAATGATCTACAGCAAAGCCTCGGCTTTTTGTTTGCACACAAGTTAGATTATGCCGACCTGTATTTTCAATCCAGCGTACATGAGTCTTGGGGGTTGGAAGATGGTTTAGTGAAAGACGGCTCTTTTAATATCGAGCGTGGTGTTGGTGTTCGCGCTATCAGTGGTGAAAAAACCGGTTTTGCTTATGCCGATTCTATTTCTGCCGCAGCATTGCAGCAGGCGGCAGAAGCAGCCCGTGGCATCGCTGGTGCTGGCAAACAAGGTTCAGTGCAGGTATTTAAGCAACAAACCCAACCACAAATTTATTTACCTTGTGAGCCACTGCAAAGTTTAGACAATACCGCCAAGGTCGAGCTACTGAAGCAGATGGAAGTTTATATCCGCAGCCTCGACAGCCGTGCTGAGCAAGTGGCTGTTAGTTTGTCCGGCGTTTATGAAGAGGTGCTGGTAGCAGCATCCGACGGTACTTTTGCTACAGATATCCGTCCTCTGGTGCGGTTAAACTGTTCAGTCCTGCTGCATCACAATGGTCGCCGTGAACGGGGTGGCAGTGGTGGTGGTGCCCGTACCAACTATCAGTATTTCCTCGAAGACGTCAATGGCTCACCGCGCTGGCAGGGTTATGCCCGTGAAGCTGTGCGTATGGCTCAGGTGAACTTAACTGCTGTTGACGCACCAGCCGGCACTATGCCTGTGGTATTAGGTTCTGGCTGGCCAGGCGTGTTATTACACGAAGCTGTAGGCCATGGCCTGGAAGGTGACTTTAACCGCAAAGGTTCTTCTACTTTTGCCGGTCGTGTTGGCGAGCAGGTCGCGTCCAAACACTGCACTATTGTCGATGATGGTACTTTGGCACATCGCCGTGGTTCACTGAATATCGACGACGAAGGCACAGCCAGCCAATACAACGTATTGATCGAAAATGGTATTCTGAAGGGTTATATTCAGGATAAACACAACGCTATGCTGATGAACGTGGCGCCTACAGGCAATGGCCGTCGTGAGTCTTTTGCTCATTTGCCTATGCCTCGTATGACCAATACCTACATGCTGGCGGGTGAATACGATCCACAGGAAATTATCGGCAGCGTGAAAAAAGGTATTTATGCACCGAATTTTGGTGGTGGTCAGGTGGATATCACCTCAGGCAAATTTGTGTTTTCAGCCTCAGAAGCTTATCTGATTGAAGATGGCAAAATTACCACACCTATTAAAGGCGCAACCCTGATTGGCAATGGCCCAGAGGCGATGCAGCAGGTGTCTATGGTCGGTAACGACCTGACGCTGGATGCTGGTGTTGGCGTTTGTGGTAAACAAGGCCAAAGCCTGCCTGTAGGTGTAGGTCAACCTACCTTAAAACTGGATGCCATGACGGTAGGCGGTACTGCTTAACCGCCTTTCAGACGAAAAACACTAGGACTTTGTGCCGTTTTACGGCAAGATCCCACCCATTAAAATTAAGCTCTTAGAATGGGGTCAGATCACATTGTTAACAGTTAACAATGTGATCTGACCCCAATTTAACTGACTGAGAATTTCGCCTGCTATGTTACAAACTTTGTTAAACAGACGTCGTCTGGCCAAATTGCCAAAAACAGATCTGGTGGCTGAAACCGTTTCTGTATTGTGGTCAGCTGCTGACTACAAAAGCACAGTGCTGGATCTGATCCAGCGTGCGCAACATCGTATTGTGATCACGGCCTTGTATCTGCAGGCTGATGAAGCAGGTGAACAAATTCTGCGGGCTTTATTTGCCGCCAAACAACAAAAACCTGATTTGCAGGTGACTGTGTATGTCGATTACCACCGCGCTCGTCGTGGCCTGATAGGTCAGGAAGGCGCCCGCACTAACAACGATTTTTACCGTGAAATTGCCAAAGACTACGACTTGCCTATTCAAATCATTGGCGTGCCGGTAAAAAAGCGTGAGCTGTTTGGTGTGCTGCATTTAAAAGGTTTTGTCTTTGATCAAACCCTGCTGTACAGCGGTGCTTCACTGAACAATGTCTATCTGGCAGAACAAAACCGTTACCGTGCCGACCGTTATTTAGTGCTGCAAAATCAGGTGATGACAGACGCCATAGTGCAGGCGCATCAGCAGTTATTTGGCGATGAAGAACAAACACCAGAACTGTTGGATGACGAAGACTATGTCAGTCAGGCGGTTAAACGTCAGTCACGTTTATGGTTAAAACATGCCAAAGCCACCCGTTATCAGTATTCTGATCAAACCGACTCGGCTTTACGTGCTTCGTTGCTGATGGGGTTGGGGCGTCGTAATAACGAGCTGAACAGCACAGTTCTGGCTCTGCTTTCCGTGGCGCAACAGGATGTACTAATTTACACACCTTATTTTAATCCGCCTGTGGCCTTAGCCCGCGCTTTGCGTAAATGCTTAAAACGTGGTGTCACAGTGACCATAGTGGTGGGTGATAAAACAGCCAACGATTTTTATATTCCACCAGGTCAGCGTTTTAGCAAAATTGGTGGTTTACCCTATTTCTACGAAACCATTTTGCGTAAGTTTGTCCGTGCTAATCAAAAGTTTATCGATGCAGGTTTGCTGCACGTCAAACTGTGGAAACACGAAGACAACAGCTATCATCTCAAAGGCTTAAGTGTGGACGGCGTAAAACATCTGTTTACCGGCCACAACCTGAATCCACGGGCTTTTGCTTTGGATTTTGAAAACGGTGTTTATGTAGAAGATGACCTGCAGCAGCTAAAATCTTTGCTGGAACAGGAAAAACAGGTGATCACAGCCCATGCCAGTGAAATTGTGCATTATTCAGAAATTGAAACAGTGCGGGATTATCCGGAAGTGGTGCAAAAGCTATTAGGCCAGTTGCGCCGTATAGGTGCAGATTTAGTGGTGAAGCGGTTGATATAATTAATTGGGGTCAGAGTAAAATTAAACAGCGAAGCTTAATTTTACTCTGACCCCAATTAGTTGTTAGTCTTCTAAAATAGCCGGTTTAATCAGCTGGAATAATTCACGGAACGCCTTAGGTGGCAGATCCTTTTCCTGTTCTCTTTTTGCATTACGAATAAGCGCCCGTAACTGCTGTACGTCTACATCAGGGAAAGCTGCAACAAATTCAGTTAACGCATCCGGATTGGCAATCAGTTTATCGCGCCAGGTTTCCACTAAATGGAATTTACGGGTCGCTGCCTGATTGGTGTTTCTAAGCACAGCTAAAGCGCGCTCAATAGGTTCCAGATCACGGGTACGCATTAAACGACCAATAAACTGGATATGACGGCGCAAAGCTTCGTGCTTTTTAGACAGCTTATCAGCCAGAGCTAAAGCGTCTTTTAATTCATCATCTAAATCTAACTTAGCACGGGCAGCAGGGCTTAAAGCCACCAGGTCTTCCCCCAGTTTCTGCAGCGCAGTCATCTCTTTTTTGACTTGTGTTTTACTTTTACCATGCTCAACATCCCAGTCGTCGCCATGGGTAAAGTCGGTCATATCGGCCATACGATTCTCTTACCATCTTGTTTAATGTGGCAAGTATACCTGATCTCCTGAGCAATAGCAGCGACGGCGCTTTGAGTATGGTAAGCTGAGCGCAAAATTCTGGTAGGTATAAATACAGATGAATCAAACCGAAGTTACAATCTGGCAAGAAATCGCCGAAGTAAAAGATGCCGTCAGCCAGGTGCTGGCGCATGCAAAACAATTAGGTGCCAGCAGCGCCGAAGCCTCGATGAACCGCACCCGTGGTTTAAGCGTTGAAACCCGCCATGGTGAAGTGGAAACCGTTGAATTTAATCAGGACGGTGGTTTAGGCATTAGTATTTATGTCGGCCAGCGTAAAGGTTCTGCCTCTACAGCTGATTTGAGCCCTGCCGCCTTAAAGCGCACAGTGGAAGCTGCTATTGATATAGCCCGTTACACTTCTGAAGATCCACATGCGGGTTTAGCTGAAGCGGCCTGGCTGGAATTATCGCCACCGGATCTGGATTTGTTCCACCCGGCTTCTGTCTCTACCGAACAAGCTATTGAATGGTGTAAAGCCTCAGAAGAAGCAGCTTTTGCTTATGATGCGCGGATCACCAACTCGGAAGGCGCTTCGTTTTCTTCACATCAGGGCTTAAAGGTGTATGGCAACAGCCATGGCCAATTGGTCGGTTACCCAAGCAGCCGTCACAGTTTAAGTTGTGTAGTGATTGGTGAAGACGGTGACGATATGCAGCGCGATTACAGCTACACAGTGGCTCGTGAATTAGGCGCTTTGCTGGACCCGGCTCAAATTGGTCGTGAAGCCGCACTGGAAACAGTACAGCGCCTAAATGGCCGCAAGCTGGGCACGCAAAAAGTGCCGGTGATTTTCCGTGCTGATATTGCCAGCAGTATTTTTGGTCATCTGGTGTCTGCGATCAGTGGTGGCAGTATCTATCGTAAATCCAGTTTCTTGCTGGATAAAGTCGGCCAACCTGTGATGTCCGACAAAGTGACTATTATTGAACGACCGCATTTAAAACAAGCTTTAGCCTCCAGTCCTTTTGATGGCGAAGGTGTGAAAACCCGAGATTTAACAGTGCTGGATCAAGGCGTATTGAATACTTACCTGACCACCAGTTATTCTGGCCGCAAGTTAGGTTTACCAAGTACTGGTCATGCCGGTGGTATTCATAACTGGTTAGTGCAACATGGTGATGCCGACTTAGCTCAGCTGTGCCGTGATATGGGCACTGGCTTGTTGGTGACAGAACTGATGGGGCAGGGCGTCAATACAGTCACAGGGGATTACTCTCGTGGTGCTGCTGGTTTCTGGGTCGAAAACGGCCAAATCCAGTTCCCTGTATCCGAAATCACTATAGCCGGCACTTTGCAGCAAATGTTTATGGATATTCAGGCCATAGGCAAAGACGTTGATCCTCGTGGCGGCGTGCTGACAGGTTCAGTGTTGATAGGCCAGATGCAAATCGCCGGTCACTAGATTAATTCGGGTCAGAGTAAAATTAAGCTGCCAGGTCTAATTTTACTCTGACCCGAATTAGTTCCTCCTTGATTTTTCTGAACTTTCCCCCAGCTCTATCCACTAAAGCATTAATTATTTTTCCCGGAGTTTTGTATGAAGTCTTTGTCTTTTTTAGTACCTGCTACCTTATCTTTTTTGCTGACCAGCTGTGGTTATTTAGCGGGAGACGAAAAGCAGCAGTTAGAACAAGCCTGGCTGGCGAAAGATCAGCAATTACAGCAGGCGGTAGAACAAATCCGCGCTCAGGGGTTAGAAGCTGTTGCCAATGGTGCTGAAGCAGGGACTGTCGCATCTTGTGTGGCTACTACTTTAGTGGCTGATCCGGTTGGCCGCTTAATCAGTGTGGAAGGTGCTTTAGTTGAGTCAGCCAAGGTGTCACAGTTACTGGCTGATTTACAGCAGGTGATGGAGCAGGAAGTGTCACTGGAACAAATGGCTGGCTTATTACAACGTGGCGCTGATGCAGCTGTGTATGCCAAAACCTTAATTGAACAACAAGGTGTAGAGCAAGCATTACAGACGTTAAAGCAGATGGCAATCGCCAGTCAGCAGTTTGCCCAACAGGACTTAGGTGCACATTTACAGCAGTTACTAGCCACTTGTCCTACCAAGCCAGCGGAATAAAAAAAGGGGTCAGATCACATTGTTAACTGTTAACAATGTGATCTGACCCCAATTTAGTTGTTAGTTAATGCCAGTCTTTAAACCACGACGGATTAACAGTGCATCTGTGGTTGGTTCCTGACCACGGAAGGCTTTGTAGGCTTCCATTGGGTCTTTGCTGTTACCAATAGACAGAATGTTTTTACGGAAGTTAATGCCGTTTTCCAGCTTTAAACCGCCCTGAGTTTGCACATAGGCAAAAGCGTCAGCAGCCAGAATCTCACTCCACATATACGCATAGTAACTGGCTGAGTAACCACCAGAGAAGACGTGAGCGAAGAAAGTCGACTTATAACGTGGTGGCACAGCAGCCAGATCCACACCATGTTTCTTCAGCGCAGCGGCTTCAAACTTCTGTACGTCCTGCAGTGGTGCATCGGCTGGCAGAGAATGCCATTCCATATCCAGCAGTGCAGAAGACATATATTCCAGTGTGTCATAACCCTGGTTGAAGCTACGTGACTTCATGATTTTTGCCAGCAGTTCAGCAGGAATAGCTTCGCCTGTTTTGTAGTGTTTGGCGTAGTTGCCAATCACGTCAGGGTGAGCAGCCCAGTCTTCCTGGAAAGTTGAAGGGAATTCAACGAAATCGCGTGACACTGAAGTACCAGCTAAGCTCGGATAATTTACATCTGAGAATAAACCATGCACGGCATGACCAAATTCATGGAACATAGTGGTCACGTTGTCATAGCTAACCAGAGTAGGTTCACCGGCCGGGCCTTTAGGAATGTTCATCACGTTCACAACCACAGGCTTCTGGTTTAACAGCTTGCTTTGTTCAACAAAAGAACTCATCCAGGCACCACCACGTTTGCCGTCACGGGCAAAGTAGTCAGCATAGAAAATAGCCATACTTTTGCCGTCAGCATCAAAGACTTCATAAGCTTTTACATCCGGGTGATACACAGGTAAATCCGGACGGGCTTTCAGCGTAATACCAAACAGCTTGTTCATGGTGTAGAACATACCGTCATTCAGTACTCGCTCAAATTCAAAGTACTGACGAACTTCTGCTTCGTCTAAATCGTATTTGGCTTTACGTACTTTCTCAGCATAGAACTCCCAGTCCCATGGCTGTAATTCAAAGTCACCGCCGGTTTCTTTGATCATTGCCTGAATAGCTTCAGCTTCTTTGTTGGTGTTAGCCACTACAGCCGGCACCATAGACGCGAACATATCCAGCACAGCTTTAGGTGTTTTAGCCATAGTAGGTTCTAACTGGTAAGTCGCCCAGTTGTCATAACCTAGCAGCTTGGCACGTTCAGCACGTAATTGAGCTAAACGGGCAACGATAGGCTGGTTGTCTGTTTCACCTGAAGTACCACGGTAAGCAGAGGCTTCCCATACTTGTTTACGTAACTCACGGTTTTCCAGCGAAGCTAATACCGGCTGACGTGTGGTGTTGGTCAGTTCAATAATAAATTTACCTTCCTGACCACGGGCTTTTGCACCTTCGGCAGCTGCAGTAATTTCAGCTTCTGATAAACCTTTTAACTGCTCTTTGCTATCAACGAAGATGGCGATATCTTTGGTCATCTGCATCAGGTTCTGCTGATACTTGTTGGTCAGCGTGGACTGTTCTTCGTTTAACGCACGGATTTTAGTTTTTTGTTCTTCAGTTAAGTTGGCACCGGCACGAACAAAACGCTCATAATAATCTTCGACTAAACGGGTTGCTTCACCGTCTAAACCTAAAGTAGCGCGGGCGTCATACACTGCTTTTACGCGGGCAAACAATTGTGGATTCAGGTTGATATTGTCTGAGTGCGCAGCAAATTTAGGCGCCATTTCAGATTGAATGCTCTGAATGGTTGGGTTGCTGATGGTGCCTGTCATATTAAAGAATGTAGAGGTAGCGCGGGTTAACAACTCACCACTTTTCTCCATAGCCACAATGGTGTTATCAAAAGTGGCTGGTTCTTTATTGTTAGCAATAGTCAGGATCTCAGCCATATGCTGTTTAATCCCTTCTTCCATAGCTGGCTGGTAATGCTCAACTTTAATTTTATCGAATTCTGGTGCTTCGTATTGCAGAGCACTTTTTACTAACAATGGATTGCTCACTGCACCTTGCTCCGCTGCTGGGGTTGCAGTTTGAGTTTGCTCAACTGCCGCTGTGGTTTTAGCTTCTTCGGCTGGCTTGGAACAGGCGCTCAACGCGACTGCTGCTCCAATGGCACTGGCGATTAAGGTCTTACGCATAGATCGTTTCCTCTGGGTATCTTGGTTGTTTTTTTGTATACCTCTCGTACTTAAAGCTGCAGCTTTGTTGACTTCGAGCTCTCGCCCCAGTCACATAGGACGACTATGCTCCTGAGGTCTCCCACTCTTGTCGCCTCCCTGCAACTCCAATTACTTTTGGGTATTAATATAGTAAAAATCATCAACTGTTAACCGGTCGAGTATGCCAAAAGCAGGGCTGAAAGAACAGGTTTTGCAGTAAGTGGCAGATTTAGTGGGATAAGTGGAGTGATTTTCAGCGGGCTGATGATGAAAAAACAAAACGACGCTTTTCAGCGTCGTTTTGAGCTATGTGCCCTGCTTATTCTGATTGCAGGAAAGATTGTTTAACTGCATCCATCAATGGGTTATTTGTGCCATTGGTACTGCCATAGTTGATAGTCCAGATAATAGCTCCACCCAGACCTGTTGCTTTTACCCATTCTCCTTTGGCGGCAATACTTTGTGGGTCCTCACAACTCAACATGCCTATAGTCGAGCTGTTGTAAGGGTGAGTGCCTGTTCTGCCATTTGGATAAGAGTAGAAGCTCATTTTGGCTTCATCGTTCCAGACTCTGGTACCACCATTAAAGTAACCAGCCGCATTGACTATGCTGTAGGACCAGGTATTGTCATTTGAATATACACCTGTCACAGGCTGACCAAAACCTGTGGTTGGCAGCGGATAAGCCATACAGTAGAAACCAATACCTACACCTAGTTTACCTCGTGGCACACCGGCATTTTGATAAGCTCGCATACTGGATGTCAGATCCATAGGACGGGAAGGATCCAAACCTGCAATAGGACTGAAAGTCGTACTGGTCCAGCCTTGTTCCGCAAAACCCATGGCATAGCTCATCAGGTTGTACTGATCAACAATAGAAGCGATAGTCACATCAAATTCCGATACCTGACCATAGTTCATATTCAGAGCGTAGCCTGGGAAGGTAATCAGGAAGGCATCATTCGGCGCCTGCCAGCGGGCACGTAATTTGGCTGCGGCACGTAAGTCGGCAATTAAAGCCGTCAGACGGAATTTAGCCAAAGGTGAGTCCAGTTCATCTTCCCAGTCCAGATCCAAACCATCATAGTTATGCTCTTCCAGATAATTCAGGATATTGTTAACAAAGGTTGGACGAATATCAGGTGCTGTGGATGCCAGGAAACCTAAGCCATCTCCCATACCACCCATCATCAGCAAGGCTTTTTTGCCCGCTGCGTGCGCACGTTCTATCAGATAATCTTCCACACTCTTGTCAGTGATATGAGCAATAGCACCAGCGTCGTGTGCTGTGCCAGCACCTTCAATCACATCGCCTGGCTGACCACCTGGTAAAGAACCACCACCAGGAGCAACACGGCCAAATACCAGGTGAGTTAAGGAGTCCATTTTGACATGTTGTGGCTGATGATCCGGCCAGTACCAACCCGCATAATAGGCTGTTACCCAAGGTGTTGCGCCCGCTGAAACCGGAATAGTTTCAAGTTCTGGCATCACATCAGGTGGAGGAGGTTGCACGGCTTGCACCACCACAGTCACTGTATTGCTCACACCGTTGTTGTCGGTGACGGTCAGATTGACGTTATAAGCGCCACCTTTGGCATAAGTATGCACAGGTTTTGGTCCTGTAGCTGATGTGCCATCACCAAAAGTCCAACTGTAACTGGCGACAGGGCTGTTATTGCTGTCCATAGAGGCTGTGCCATCAAACTCAAAACGTAATTCAGTTTGACTGGTTAGTTTGGAGCTGATCACGGCAAATGGCTGCACACTGTCATAACCCAGCATAAAGGATTGTTTGACTGCGTTCAGTAACGGGTTATTGACCCCGTCCGGGCTACCATAGTTAATGACCCAAATCATAGCGCCACCCAATTCAGTGTCGCGCACGTATTTGCCTTTGGCTGCAATACTGGCTGGATCTTCATAACTGAGGAATCCTGCTTCACCTGTGTTCATACAGCTATGCTGCGGGCCTGAACCTGTGTAGCCACCAACATAAGAGCGGTAGGCTGCTTTGGCACTTTGATCAAAGGTATAAGTACCAGTTGACAGGAAACCACAGTTCACCAGATTGGCGTAACTCCAGGTCCAGTCATTGTTGTCCTGATAGGTGACAGGTTGATCCGGGCCTGTAGCAGGTGCTCTGAAGTTGTAACCAAAGAAACCTATACCTACCGCAATTTTGCTGCGAGGAATGCCAGCCTGAGCATACGCATCTACAGTACTGGAGACATCACTTGGGTGCAGTCCGGTCTGGCCATAAATAGGCGAGAAATGCCAGGTCGTCCAGCCGCCATGTGCAAAACCTATCATGTAGGTCATCAGGTTAAACTGATCCACCAATCCGGCAACTTCCACTTTCCACTCTGGTACTGTTTCATAGTTCATATTCAGAATAGAAGTGGGGTAGGTCACAAGCAGAGGTTCGCTCTGATAACGTGGCCTTTGGGCTGCTGCTTGTTTCAGTTCTGTGATCAGCGCAATTAAACGTTCCGGATCAATAGCATCTTCCCAGTTTACATCTATACCGTCGTAATTATGTTCAACCAGATAATCCAGCAGGTTATTGATAAAGGTACTACGAATTCCCGGAGCGGAAGAAGCATAAAAACCATTGCCATCGTCGTTACCACCCAGCATTAATAAGGCTTTGGTGCCGACCGCCTGAGCACGTTCTATTAAATAGTCTTCAGCGCTTTTTGATGTTAGCCCGGCAGGTAAACGACCTGCTTCATGAGCAGAACCTGCGCCTGGTACAACTTCACCAGCCACTCCACCTAAAGTGCCTGAGCCCGGTGCTACCCGACCAAAAATCACATGAGTCATGGCGCTGAAGTCGATATTTTGCGGCTGATAACCTTCCCAGAACCAACCCGCATAATAGCCAGTCACCCACTTGCCTGAACCTGCCTGATCGTTCACAGCCACTGGTAATAACAGGGTCGCCTGAGCACCCATATTATCTGTCACTGTTAAACTGGCAGAGTATTGACCTGCAGTTGAATAGGTATGGCTGGCTGTTTCCCCTGTTGCCGTGCTGCCGTCACCAAAATCCCACAGGTAAGCTGTGATTTCACCGTCGCTATCATTGGAACTGCGGCCATCAAAATTGACCAGCAATGAACCCGGTGTGACTGCTGCTTGTGCCAAAGCGACAGGTTGCTGATTTTGCTGCACAGCACTGACAGGCACACTGATGCTGTGAACAGCGCCCAGGTTATCTGTGACGGTCAGACTGGCCTGATAATCACCGACGCTGGCATAAATATGACGACTTTCTGCGCCAGTGCCTGTAGTGCCATCACCAAAGTCCCACAGATAAGATGTGATTTCACCGTCGTAATCTATGGATCCTTCCGCACTAAAGACAAACTCCAGAGTACCTGGTACTGCTGTTACTGTTGCCTGAGCCACAGGTTCGCTATTCGGTTTGCCTGCAACTGTCGCAATAAAACTGCTGGAGCTGCTGTTACCAAAAGCATCCTGAACTGTAAATGTAACCTGATAGTCACCGGCTTTTTCATACATATGACTGGCGTCAGGACCTGTACCTGTAGCGCCGTCTCCAAAATCCCAGTGGTAACTGACAATGGCATCGTCCGGATCGGTAGAATCACCGCCAGCAAAAATCAGAATAGGCTCGCCTGGGAACTGACTCCAACTATAAACTGGTGTTGGTGGCGAATTCTCTGCTGGCTCTGCATTAGGTTTGCCGGCGACAGTCACGGTAAAGTTGGCGCTGCTGCTGTTACCAAATTCATCTGTCACGGTAAAGGTGATCTGGTAATTGCCAGTCTTGTCATACCAATGGCTGGCATCCTGGCCTGAGCCCGTAGTACCGTCCCCAAAGTCCCACTGATAATCGACAATCTGATCGTCCGGATCGGTAGAATCACCGCCAGCAAAAATCAGGATAGGTTCACCAGGGAACTGGCTCCAGCTGTAAACAGGAACAGGAGCTGCATTAGCCAATGCGCCCTGAGTTGTGTTGGCTGGCAATGCAACTTGCGCATACACAGGAAATAAGCTGGAGATGAATAATGAACTGACCGAGACTGCCACTAAGCTTCGCCTCGACAGACACCGGAAGCTCTGCGCCAGAGCTCCATTTTTATATGTTGCTTTCAATTGTTACCTCACACTGGTTAATTAAGGTGTCTTCGTGTGTTTCACTGCTGTCAAACTTCACGCCCTTGCTTACAGTGCAAAGGTGAAACAACAGCTTTTTCAGTGACACGGATCTGAAAAAGATCGGGCGTTCTTGTTGTTTTTCAATCAGTAACAGTGAGGAACAGATCTGAACAAAGCACATCATTCCTTTGCTAAATGCCTGAATTACGTCAAAACCAAGGCATAGCCAGCAAACACTTTGCGGTAAAGCAAAATGGCTCTGACTACTAGGCGTAGTGGTTCATCAGTAACTTTGAAGTGCTAGTTTGGCTTTCGCATTAGAGCTCTGCTGCACTGTTGTGACAGGAGGTTTGTAACTTGTGGTGGGTAACAGAATTTAACATTTCGCTGGTTTCTGATTGCACTTAGCCTGGAGTTCAGTTTGTTTTTGACCTGAAAGCTGAAGATGTGGTTTAGCCTGGTACTTTGCTGTTACACAGGCGTAAACCATCTGGGGCAAATAAGAAGTCTGTGTACTGGCTTATTTAGGCAATGGAATAAACTCTATTTCATCCTCTATGACTTTCGGAAATTTACCGGCCAGCCAATCCTGCTTCGCTTGTTCTACCCGCTCTTTGCGGCTGGAAATAAAATTCCACTCAATAAAACGTGGGCCTAAGTTCTTGCCGCCAATCAGTGCTATTCTGCTGTCTTGCGTCGCTTCAATCACCACACCTTCGGCTTCGGATAAAACCACCATGTCATATTGGTTGATCACTTTATCTCTGAGTTTCAACTGTCCTTTGGCAACATACACAGCTCTTTCCTCTGCGTTCGCCAGCTCAAGGCGTTGACTTGCCTGCAAATCAGCTTCGACGTACAAAGTGTCTGAATAGGTTTTTACCGGTGACACCAGGCCATAAGCATCACCTATTAACACCCGCAGCGACACGCCATCTATAGTGGCTGCCGGAATATCACGGCTTGGGTAGTGGTAAAAGGCCGGATCTATTTCTTCAAATTCTTCGGGTAAAGCCATCCATAACTGAAGACCATGCAAACGATGGGGTACACCATTCACTTCAGGGCGTTCACGTTCTGAATGCACTATGCCTTTGCCCGCCACCATCAGATTGATATCGCCTGGGGTAATAGTTTGTTTGCTGCCCAGTGAATCGCGATGCAGAATTTCGCCTTCAAATAAGTAAGTGACAGTCGCCAGATTAATATGTGGATGTGGCCGCACGCTGATGCCTTTGTCTGCCGGAAAGTCGGCGGGTCCCATATGATCAAAAAATATCCATGGCCCTACCATCTGACGTTCTTTATTCGGCAAAGTACGACGTACAGAAAAATCGCCTAAATCTGTAGAACGTGGAGTTATCATCAGTTGAATGGCGTCACAGCCGCCTTCTGTGTTGCACTCCAGTTCTGCGCTTTTGGTCGTAATGCTCATGCTTTGTCCCTGCTTAGTCAGTTAAATACAAAGGAATTGGCTGCTGTTGTTAGCCTCTGCACAAAGTGTAAACATGAATGGCGGCAATAGAAAATAGTAAAAATAGCGGATTAGGTTCTGATTTTGTGAATGATTGAAAACTACAGCTGAAGCTTTGTTGCTTCAGCTGCAGTTCGCGTTATGTATCTTTTAGTGATGATGTTCAGCCAGGATGGACTGCAATAGCTGTTCTGCGTTTTCAAATTGAAAGCCGGAGATCAGCTGCTTTAACTGATCCAGTTGGTGGAATTGTGCATTGGACAACGGCAGTTGTTCCAGAGCTTCCACCTCTGCGATAGCACTAGTGTCGCAGTTTTCCAGCAAGGTCAATAATTGCCGCAGTTGCACTGTCCAGTCATAATGGGGGAGATTAAGCTGAGGTGTGCTGGTTTTGGGCTGCGCTTCGGCAAAAAACTGCTCTAACTCCAGTAACAAAGGGTTGAGCAGTTGTTCTGTTCGCAGGATCTGGTCTGCTATCAATGCAGTTTCTTCAGCATGTTGTAGCTGCTTTTCTATTTCGGCAGCGACATCGGCCAGAGGCAAAGCGCCAATAGTGCCTGCATTGCCTTTTAAGGTATGAGCCAGACGACCCAGCAAGGCATAGTCCTGTTGCCTCAGACTTTGCTCCAGTTCACCGATAATGTTTTTATTGGATAGCATAAATTTGCGCAGCATACGACGGTATAACTCAGGTTGATGCATAGTGCAGCGTAGGCCATGTTCTGCATCAAGCCCTGCAATATGTGGCAAATCTATCGACGAGCGCAGCTCTGCTGTGGCAGCGAACTCTCCGGTCCCACTGGCTGCAACAGGTGCGAACCATTTCGCCATAGTAGAAAACATAGTGGTGATATTCAGCGGTTTAGCTATATGGTCGTTCATGCCAGCTGCTAAGGCCAGTTGCCGGTCACCTTCCATCGCATTGGCTGTCATCGCCAGTATGGGTAATTTGGTCAGGCCCAGTTCGTTGC
>Ga0180008_1001494_pt1 | contig 14583 bp, 17 predicted proteins | sample MM_PW_MetaG_FD_121121 | JGI IMG/M metagenome (GOLD analysis project Ga0180008, IMG submission 121121) | Groundwater microbial communities from the Aspo Hard Rock Laboratory (HRL) deep subsurface site, Sweden - MM_PW_MetaG | ecosystem: Environmental > Aquatic > Deep subsurface > Groundwater... | reverse complement strand
TAAATGGGGAAATATTCCATTTAGTGATGAGGAAAAAGGCTATGATGACTTCGTAGTAGGCTGGAATGAGTGGACTTTGAATGCTGCTGGACTCGCTGCGATTAGTGCAGGGGGGATTACTAAGATGGGTCTTCGATTCGGTTTAACTCCAGCTACTAATAATGAAGACCAACCAACTTGGGGTGCACCACAGGAATATACATATTTACTAATCACAACTGCTGGAGGGAATAAACCTGTATTGGAATTAGATTTGACTCCTCCAACTGGCTATATTCCATTTAAGGGAATGTTTGTTCGTGGTGATGAGATACAAGCGACTTTTAATCTTGCGGCATTTAGCAGACCTTATAGGAGTCCAGACTTCGGTGTTACTTGGCATGATATGTCTGGTGTAGATGATGTGATTACGAGGGATGTTGTTTTTGCTACTAGGAACAATAGAAAGTCATTTATCGGGGGAAATGATAAATTATATGTGAATACTACACTCTCTGGAAACGAAAGTTTTGCGTATGCAGCAGGAGCTACTATTTCTGGTGAGGTATCACATATTGCGGCTGATACTGATTCTGAGGTTGCCTTTGTGGGCACTGATGAACATCTATATAAGACTACGGATTGGGGTTCTTCTGTTTATACTGTTCTTGATGAGGACATTGTTGATGTTGCGTTGGGCGGTATTGTGACTAGACCTATAAGTGGAGTATAAGATGGGTATTACAAGACGAGAGTCCAAAGATATTGTAGATTGGGTAGTCTCAGAAATATTGAGACGGAGATTTCCCTATGTTACTGACGGTAAACTAGATTTAAGTAAATCTTCTGTTGGTACTATTTCTGGTACTCAGACTTCTGGTGGTCCTATTGCTGATGGTGCAATATGGAATCGTCATGTAGCCCCCGCTGCCGATATTCAGGGTACTAAAGTAAGGGTTGCCACCACATCTGAACGTGGAACTGTTAAACTAGGTACTGAGGGTGAAGCATTAGTTCCAACCATGTCTGGACTGCAAGCGACTGCTTCTGGTCTTGGTGCGAGTTTAATTGGTGTTTATGACGCTGAGGGAGAGTTTACCAGTGAGGATGTTGAAGCCACTTTACATGAATTGTTTGTGGCAATCGGTGCAGTAACTTTCCTTAACTTAACAGATACTCCAAGTAGTTATACAAATAAATATCCCCAAGTTCCTACTGTCAATGAGGCTGAAGTTGGCTTAGAGTGGCGACCAGTAGATTATTACGATGGTGAGGATATTGCTGAGGACTATGCTGGTGCAGTTAGTATAAGACGTGGAGAAAAAGTAGCCGATGCTGAGTCTGCTACCATGAATAATATTTTAGATGGTGGACTAGCTACTGATATTGCCGAGATAGAGCATCTTAATGGTCTTGGTGGTGAAGTTACAATCGTTGCTGGTGGAATAAATACTATTAGTTTGCTTGGGCAAAGTATAGTAATAACTGCCACAGAGACTCCAGACGTATCATCATTAAATACTCTGGTAGATGATGTTACCATTTCAGGTAGAGGTATAGTAACCGTTATCGAGGAAGGTCAGGTAATTGTTATATCTGGACAAGATAACCCTATTTTAACTTATTGGGATTACCTTCGTACTCCTGTAAATATGCTGAAGTTCAGTGATACTAAACCCCCAGTATGGACTTCTTATAAGGGAAGTTATATTGCGGCATTTGAAGACCAAGCTGTTAACTATCAATCGGTATATTGGGCATGGCAGATGCCACACGACTATGAATTAGGAACTTCCGTTATACCACATATCCACGTTGTTCCTGAAGATGATACGGCTGGAGATATTCACTGGCAATTTACTTATTCTATTGCTAAGAAGGGTGTTGCCTTTCCAGCAGAAAGTACTGTACATGTAACACAAGCGATGCCTGAAGTAGCAGATAGTCACGAGTATTTTCCTCTTATCACTATTAGTGGTTCAGAATTTGATACTGATTTAGAGGCTATATCAACTATACTGTTGTGTGGGTTACATCGTAGGTCAGATGAGCCAGATGATACTTACGAAGGTAAGAGTGTGTATTTGCTCGAATTAGATTTACACTATCAAAAAGATTCTTTTGGTAGTCATTTGGAGTTAACTAAGTAGGTGGTTAGGTAAGGTTACTACTTTAGATGGGAGTACCTTAGTGGGGTTGTTATGGGGAGAAATATTTCACAGTGGGCAAAAGAGTTAATTAATGAAGAAAATGTTAAGATTGTTATACAAATAACACCAGATGCGACCAACCCTAGTGCCAGTGCTGCTGGTGATTGGGTAATTTATTCAGGCATATCTGTTATTGATGGGGGATCTATTTAAGATGGCAACGAAAATATATTTAAGAAGAGGAACACGCACGGAAATTTTAGGTATTATTCCTGAAGAGGGTGAACCAGTTTGGGCAAATGATACCAAAGCATTATACATTGGCGACGATACAACATCTGGTGGTATCTTTGTTGGTGGTACTGGAATTGGTGTTGACACATTAAACGCTCTGGTTGGTGCAATAACCGTATCAGGTGGTACTGGTATTGTTGTGACTGTAAGTGGTCAGTATATCATCATAGATGAGGAAGCTGGTGGTCTTGACGTTGATTCTCTTAACGCTTTGACTGGTGTAGTAACAATATCTGGTCAGGGTAACAATACAGTTATCGTAGATGGACAAGCAATAGTAATATCTGGTACTGATATTGGAACATACGTTGACTCTCTTAACGCTTTAACGGGGGAAGTTTCAATAGTAGGTGCAGGTGTGGTTACTGTTAGTGAAGCTGGTCAAGTAATCACTGTCTCTGGTAGTAGTAGTGGTGGAAGCGAATCATTTGTAGATTTGACGGATACTCCTGCCAATTATGATGATGCGGCACGAAAGATTGCAGCCGTTAATGCAGGGCAAACTGGTGTAGAGTTTGTTAAGGCAATAAATGTAGAAAGTGCATTGACTTCTGATGAGGATTATTCTGGACTTACTTGTAGTGGTATTGCAGGTGAGACATTGGGATTTGGGGAATCTGTATATTATAAAAATGATGGTAAATGGTGGCGTACAATAGCAACTGTTGAGGAACAAGTTTACGGACATGTAACTTTAGTAGTAACTTCTGGTATCGCTGATGCTTCTATGACTTTATTAACAGTAGGTTTTATTAGAGATGATAGTTGGGGTTGGAGCACTTCTAGTAACCTTTGGTTAGCGACAACTAGTGGTGATTTGACTGAGGCAATACCTACTGGTAGCGGTGAGTTTGTTGTTAAAATGGGGTGTGCACATGCTTCAAATATTGTTTGGTTCAATCCTGACAGCACTGTTATAGAGTTAGAATAAGGGGTGATGATTAAATGGCTTGGTTAGATGATTATAACAAACGAATAACATTAACAACAGACCACACTTTGGTTGATTCTGAATTAACAGATTTTCCAGTACTGGTTAATTTGAGTGGTTATCTTAATTTTGATGAGTGCGACCCTGCTGGTTTGTCAGTAATAATAACACAGTCTGATGGGGTTACTCCTATCAACTTTGACCGTGCGCTACATGATTATGCCAATGAACTGGGAGAGTATCGTTTTAAAGCACCGAGTGTTCATGCGGATTATGATGATATTTTTTATTTGTACTATAAGATGGAAGAAGCTAGGTGGGAACAGTTTCTTACTCCAGAGTATATTGATACTTATTCTAATTTAGCTTATTCTGTTAATCGTCCCACCAAATATGCTAGTAATCCAATATTTGGTAACGCTGCTTGGACATGGGATAGAGGTATTCTTCAGGTTGTTGTACTTACTGAACCATCATGGGAAGCTGAATCTGCTGTTAAAATGTGGTATCATGCCGCCGCAGGGGCAGTAGAACGCTATTCATGTTATGCCTATTCGTCATTTGCTAGACTGAATGCCGACCCGACAGACTGGACAAGACCAATTTTAGGTCAAGTTACTTATGGTGGTAATACTAATAATAATATTATAAACGTTGATGGTGACGAAGATAATGATTTAATTGGTGGTATGTTCTATGATGTAGATACAGCAACATATGTAATGACTCAGCAGACGCAACATGAGGGAACTGCTGGTTGCAACAAAATCTATACATCAAGTAATCCTACGGGTCCTTGGACTCTACAGAAGACATTACCTATTACACTTGGTGATTTTACTGCCCAGAAAAATGGTTTTGGCACCCATAGGAGAAGTGATGGAAGGTGGATAAACTATACCCAACATTGGGATTATCCTGCTGTTTTTAGGTCTATTGGTGCATATGCGTCAGATACCGAAAATCTTGATGGTGACTGGACAGATTTAGGTACAATTATCCCAGGTGGTCCAGGAGCTACTAACCAGAGGCATAGTATGCATACTAGCAAAGTTGGTGGTTTGGTAATTGGGATGGTTGAACAATACTATAATTATTTTACCGAGTTGCACATTAGTAGAGGTGGGGCGGATTTTTATGTTAAAGATTTAACATGGGTTTCCTGTGGTAGTGGTGGTTCTTGGGATGCTTTGTGGCTTATACCCTCCCAAGGGGTAATTTATAACCAGACAGAGAACGAGTGGTGGCACTTTTATGCTTCTGCTGCTACTGACCCAACGGGCGCACCGTTCCCTTGGGATGCATACGTAGGACTCGCTAAAATTGGTTATTTGAGGATAGGACAGATAGCTTGCAATACGGGAACAGGTTATGTAGTTACAAAACCAATTAGCCCACAGTTAGCTACTATGTATGTCAATTTTGTGGCTGATGGGGCTGGTGATAAGATTGAAGTAGAATTATTAAATGCCTCTGATGATTCAGTTATAACTAATTTTGCTCAAACAGATTGTGATGATTTAACTGGAGATTCTTATTCCACTGAGGTTACATGGGGTGCAAATAAGATAACTGATTGTACTGAATCATTGGTAAAGATAAAGTTTTATCTAACTATGACCACTAATGATGTTAAACTTCATGCCTATATGATAGGAGATGAGGCTGATTGTTTTTATGACTGTTCAAATGCCCCAGGCACTTGGGATGATAATTACTTATTGGTATCTCATCAACATGATGATGACTATAGACTTTCCTCACCTGCTAGTTATGTTAGAACAGCCTTTAGTAAGACTGACCAGTTTACGTATAGAAGTTTAGACAAGAAAGGTTCAAATGACCCACTAGAGATTATTAATGGGATTGGATACACTCAGGATTTTGATGGTTCTACTTATATTAAAACTCCTTGGGCAGTGATGACTACCGCTATGTGGCAAAGGACAGCAGAGTATACTTTTGTCAGTTATTATGAAATACCAGATTTTACGGCGCAAGTAGCAATAGTTGCCTTGGGGCAAGGTACAGAAGATTATTGTATGGCTTTTATAGGACTTCAAGAACATTTATATGATTCTCAAACCCTGAATAGGGCGGTAATACTGGCAAGAGATGTTGACACGAAACTAGCTGATAGGTGGATAACTCCAAATACCATAGATTTGGAGACTTCTGGTTGGTTGGGTGTTACGGTTTCTGGTGGCATTCCTACTTTTTATGTTAATGGTATTCCTTATACAGCAGTTCACGATTACCCAAATGATATTTCTGGAACAATGTACAATACCAAAACAATTATAGGTGCAAGGAGTCGTGGTTCCCCAGAAGGTTAATTGGCAAATCTAACTGGCATTATTGATGAGGCTAGACTTAGTAAGATTGCTAGGTCTGCTGATTGGTTAAAGGTAAGTTATCTGAGTGAAGCTGGCGCACTTTTGACCTTTAGTTCAGATGTTCTTGGTGGTATTAAAAAAATTAATGGTGTGTTATGTGCTTTTATATCCAAACTTGATGGTATATCTTTTGGACAAATAAAAAAGGTAGGAGGAGTAAATAGGACTTAACAATTGCGGTTTGGAATGGTATAATATTAGTGTGGTGGGGAAGTAAGATGTTGAGGTTTTTAAGTTCAATGAGACAAACAGATGTTATAGATATAGTCGAGCTAGAACCAAATGAGGTGATAGCAAAGATAAATGCCGCAACTGCTCAAATTACTAGGGATGATGCTGTAGATGCTCAGACCGTATCTGGTTGGGCTGCTGTTATCTCTGAAATAAGAGATACTTGGAAGGGTAAACCAGATAGGGAAAGAGGTGTTATTTTCAGCGAACCTGCTGTTAGTGGGTATGTTGTTTGCGCAATAAATAGAAAAGCAACAGGCGATTACGAGTTTATTTACGATGATGACCCTGTAGTGTAAATTAAAATTAATGGGGTTGGGACATGGCAAGGGATGTTGACAAAAGGTTTGAAAATGCCCGTAGCCCCGAAGATGTTGATGGTTTTAAAGTCAGCGTAAAGTATATCTTCAATCCTGACACAAGAGAGTTTTATCCAGACAGTGGTGGCTTTTATTCTGGTGTACCAACAATACATAGGAATAATGTTACTGAGAAAGATACGGAATTCCCTAGTGTTGACGCTGGAGTAAATTGCATAGGATATAAACATTGTAGGTTTGATGTTAGAGTTGGTGGGAAAAATATTACCTCACTTAGAGTTGGAATTGTGCGATGGAATTCTACCGTTTCTTCTTGGTTTTATTGTGGTTCTGCTCTTGATTTAACTGACAGTGAATGTTTTACAATTAGTGGCGGAGATGTTTGCTTGATAGAAGATGAAGCCTTCGGGGCTACCATATTTCTGAAAGTTTTTGATTTTGTAGGGGATAATTTTTGCCTAAATAGTTGGTCAGTCTTGTGCTAGGGCTTGACAATTGCCTGTCATTGTGGTATAATTATAGTATAAGCGTGGGCTATCGCCCAATATAAAATAAAAAACAAGGAGATTAAACAAATGGGACAATTTAGCGAGAAAATAAAAGAGAGTACACAACCAAGAGAAAAAACGACAGTAAGAACAGGCTCAGATTTCATTAAGTTATCAACAGAGCATACCACGATAGTAAGGATAGTAGATCCAGTCCCCGAAATAAGCTGGTCACATTTTGTGCCAAAGAAACATACGGCGTTCCCTGATGCTAATAATAGTAAGGGAATGTCTTTTATTTGCCCAGGACGTGACGCTGGCTGCCCAATTTGTGAGTGGAACAAAAATGAAAGGGCAAAGTCAAAGGAAGAGAAACCTAAGAATCTTCTCAACTCAAGAAAGGTTTATACCTTTAATGTTCTGGACAGAACTTCTATAGTTAGATGTCCTGAGTGTGGTTGGGAACATTACGAAGGTAAGAGCGGATTCCCAGAGGAATGCTCAAATCCAGATTGTAAGGTTTCGGTTGTAGATATTGAGTCTGGACCTAGGAATAAGGTTCAGGTCATGCAGAAGGGTATTAGGATTGCGGAGCAGTTCATAGCCTTTGAAGATGAATTTGGTGACGTTACTTCTTATGACATTAAGTTGGACACAAGAGGTACTGGTGACAAGTCTTCAACTATTTGCGTTCCAAAACCACCTGTTGAGCTTAATCTTGCTGAAATTCTTGGTGAAGATTGGAAAGAGCATATTTATAACATTAAAGAGATCACTAAACCTATGGAAGTCGAGAATATAAAGCGAATTCTTGCTGGAGAAGACTACTTTTCTGTGTTTGGCAAGAAGTAAAAATGGTTAGCAACATCGAAGAAGGAGTAGGTTTAATTCGATGGTGGCGAGATAAGTTAGAAGGTAATGAGGATTGGAATTCCCTACCAAAAGCTAGTAGAGAGAAATTACTCATAAACTTGCAGAGAGGCGTGAGTGCTTTAACGAGCATTCACGTCACTAAAAAGGAACTTCTTCATCTGATCCAATTGACTGATGTGCCTACGGTTTTCGAAGCTTGTATATCTATGGCAGCATTACCTGACCTTGATAGTAAAGACAAGCATCAGGCACTCGCTTATCTTACTAGGATAGTTCTTAATTCAGAACTTGGTAAGTTCAAGAAAGAACCAACTTGGCATAGAGAGCCACCAAAGAGAAAAAGGAATGGAGAAATAGCTAGTTTGGAGTATGCCCAGAAGTATAACCCGTATAACTTCAAACGATTCAAGTGCAAGGTTTGTGGCGCAAGGATAAGATCTGATAACGTTACTGGAGTTTGCACTAAGTGTCAGCATAACGGAGTTAAGGATGGAAGGGAAATTGAACATTAGTGAAAAGGTCGTTGATGATTTAACCATTCGTCAGCGTAGAAATCATATACTAGGTATCTGTCCAGTGTGTGGTTGTAGGGATGCTAATTTTAATAAGGTAAAAGGAGTTTGGCGGTGCTGGCATTGCCCTAGTTCTGGTTTTATTGTGGATGAAGAGGGTAAATCTGTATACACAGTTAGTGAAGTAGAAACTCCTCTATTCGATATACCAGAGATTAGAAAGCTTTATTCGAGTTTAGCAGACAAATTCCACGAGTCATTAACCTCAGAAGCTCTTACCTATTTAAAGGGTAGAGGACTTACTGAGGATACTATAAATAATTTTAAACTAGGATTCTGTTCAACTGATTTTTATGATGAATATTCTAGTGGTGTGGCGGAAGATTCTGGTATCGTCTACCAAAGTTACCCTGTTCTTTCGAATAGGATAATTATTCCCTACTTCTTTGAAAATGAAGTAACTGATCTCAGAGGTAGGATATTAGATTGCATTACGTATAAAAAGAATACTCCTACATACCTTAGTCTAGCTGGAAATCATAAATCCAGGGGTGCGGAATTTTTGTTTAACCATGATATTATTGGTAAATCTGATAGAGTTATCATTACCGAGGGGGAATTTAAAGCTCTGTTAGCTATACAATATGGTTTTCCAATAGTGGCAACACCTGGTGTTTTCGCTTGGAATAAAGAATGGTCTAAACTATTCAAGGGTAAGGAAGTAATTCTTGCTGCGGATAATGAGAATAAGTCTGGACTTAGATCTCCAGCCTATTTAATGACAAAGTTGCTAAAGAAAGAAATACCACAATTGAAGGTTGCAGTCTTGTTCAAGACATTTAAGCAAGAAAAGGTTGACATTGATTCCCTTATTATTAATAGTGGGGTTAAGTCATTTGAGAATGCGGTAGATGGTGCGATGGATTCTACTAGATGGCTGTGGTTGCAAGAAAGGAAGGGATATGGCGGATAACGAAGAAATAATAGACGATACACAACCTGATGTACAGGTTGAAACCGATGATGAGGTTGTGGTAGGTTTATCTGTTGATAATGCGGAAGAGTCTCTTATCGGCATATTTATGCAGAATGACGATGCTGCCTCTATCATAGCTAGTAGTGGTTTAAGAGAAGACCACTTTCTAAAGCGCAAGAATAAACTTCTATATCCTATTGTTCTTAACATTAGGCAGAATCACGGAGCTTGTAACTTTGACTTTGTGGTTGATGCTTGTTCTGAGAAACAATTACCTAATGGGCAAACCGTTCTGGATTTTATTGGTGGATCACCTGCTCTTACTGAGATAATAAGTTCACCAGTATCTTGTGACTTGAAAACAACCGAAGGTTACATTAAGATTGTCTGGAAGCAGTTTAGGATGGCTAAGATAAAAGAGACGGCAAGACAGATAGTTAGTATGCCTGGGTTTGATGAGGGTAAAGTAATTGATAGCGTTACAAAACTTCAAAGCATTATTTCGGATAGCACATTAGATAAATTTGGGTTGGTGAGTATTGCGCACTTGTTACCAGATGCTTATATGAGATACATGGATAGACTAGCTCATCCAGAGAAGCATGTAGGTATTAGAACGGGATTCTATTGGATAGATAAGAGTTCTGCGATTGCTAAGAAAAGGACTTGTGTTATTGCTGCTAAAACTACTCATGGTAAGAGTATCTTGGCTGGTAATATTATAACAAAGATGATGGAGACTGGTAACAATATTCTTCTGTTTACTCCAGAGTTAGATAAGGAAGAGTATGTAGATAGACTTGTTTGTTCGTCTGCAAAAGTTCCAATAGACATCTGGAAGGCAGCTCGTAATGTAGAGAAAGTGGAACTTGATAGAGTTAAAGCATATCAAGATAGCATTCTAGCCACAGCACCTGATAGTCTTTACATTGAAGATAGAGGTTCTCAGACCGTTAATTACATAATAAGTAGTATTAGAAGACATATGCTTACTCGTCCAGTTGATGTTGTGGTTATTGATTATCTCCAGAAGATGAGATATTATGGTGAAACTAGAAGAGCGATGGATGATATTATGGACAAGTTATCGGCTTTTGCTAAAGACAATGATATTGCTATGGTAATAGTCAGTCAGCTAAGACGTACTGAGAAGCCTGAACCTGAACTTAATGACTTGAAAGAAAGTGGTAATATTGAGAACTTTGCAAATGCAGTAATATTGCTTCATCGTAAGAGCACTATGGTATTTTCTGAGAGACGAGAAGGCTGGTATAGAATACCCAAGAATAGAAATGGGCAAACTGTAGATGCGATAAAACTTAACTTTAATGAGGATATTCTTAAATTTACTGAAGCAGATCCGCCACCAGCAGATGACACTACTTCGTTCAAAAAGTTTACTGAAGGTGACGAGATTACAGAAGCTCCTACGGAAGCTGCAACTATGGATTTAATAAGGGAGTTTGACAATAATTATGGCAAAGCGTAAAGGTGATGAGTTTGAGAGGGAGACTACTGTTCTAGCTGGCAAAAATACCAGTGGAATACCATATGGCAAGAAGACCCCTAAATCTGGTGCATACGGCACTGTTATGGGTGTTCAGGTTATGGCTGGAGATACACAGTGGAGATTCCCCTGGCTTAACGATATTATTTCAATAGAGTGTAAGCATGGGTATCAAGCTGATTACAAGGCTGATCAGAAATCTATGACCATTAAAAAGGAATGGTTTGATAAGCATTTAGAACAATGCAAATCTATGGATCTTCTACCTGCGTGGTCTATGAAGTTTAAATTTACCACAGAAAATGGTATGAGTAAGTTCTTAGTTATACCGTTTAAGACGGCTAGAAGTATTATAGATCAAATGGATAACTTGTATATTGAAATGGAAGAATTACGGGAAGAATTGAGGATGTTAAAAGATGGAACTGACAGTACTGGACGTTAGAGATTTAGATGAGGCTTGGTGGCGTTGTGTCCGAGAGGTTATGACCAAAGGACGTGATTATAAGATAGACAGAGGTAGTTTTGCTGGACAATACAGAAGAGAGTTTGATTTTATTGTTTGCCATATCAGGCATCCTGGTAAGGGTTCTCTAGTCCCATCAACACCTGATGGCGTTCCTCCCCCAACATCAATAGATTATATTAAGAATGATTATCTCCCTAAGCTTATGGCTAATAGCGTTAAGGGAGAGAATGAGATATATACTTATGGTGAGTATATTGAACCACAGTTCCTTGAGATATGTAGAGTGTATAAGAAACACGGATTTAACACAAACCAGATGACTATGACAGTAGGTGATGCCAATTCTATTTTCCTTGAGCACGCACCCTGTTTGAAAGTTATAGATACCAGAATTCAGGATGGTAAGTTAAACTATGTAGTGTACTTTCGTTCATGGGATTTATGGGGTGGCTTTCCTTCTAACTTAGGCGGCATACAGTTAATGAAGGAAATGATGGCGCAGGAAATTGGGGTAGAGGATGGAGAGATAATTGCTCTCAGTAAAGGGCTACATTTATATGACCACAATTGGGAAACTGGCAAATTAGTTGCGAGATTGGAGTAATAACTTGAGAAGATTCACAGTAGAGGATATTTCAGATTATGACACTAGGGTGGCAGTTAACTGCTTTAGTTCAGACACCAAATGCGATGAACGGATGGGTAGGAAATGTAGGGCAATAAACCCCGATCAATGGTGGAAATGCCCCAAACAAACGAAAAGGACGTACACATTTAGGAGAGAGAATGCCGAAAGGAGTATACCTACGAACTGATAAGCATAAGAACTTTTTAGGCAACCATCACTCTAAGGTTAGTAAACAGAGGATTAGTAAGGCTAAGAAGGGCACATTACCTTGGAATACTGGTAAGGTGTGGGATAACGCTACCAAAAAGAAGATGAGTGATTCTCATAAAGGTGAAGTGTTTACAGTAGAAAGAATTAGAAAAATCCTACATAGAAGGATACCTACTTCTTTAGAGAAAAAGTTTCAGGGGTTAGTGAGTAGTAATAATCTTCCGTTTGTATTTGTTGGTGATGGTTCATTTATGATTGGTAAGAGAAACCCAGATTTTATTCACAGTAATGGTAAGTTTATTGTTATTGAAGTGTATTACAGGTATTTTAAAGAATTAGATGGGAGAGATCTGATTGCTTGGAAGATAGATCGAGAGAACTACTTCTTAGAACGAGGTTGGTCAACTTTATTTTTTGATGAGACTCAAATAATGAATGCTCCCACGATATTAAAGGAGTTTGTGTGAATATAGATTGGACACCAGAAAAAGTAAATCGCTTGTCTGAACTGGCTAGTGATCCAGAAGAGTATAGCGAGAATAAAATAGCAGAAAAGATGAGCGATGAATTTAGCGAGTTATTCTCAAGGGATGCTGTTCACAACAAGTTGAATAGATTAGAAGAACAAACTGCACTAGTGGATAAACCTCGCCCAGAAATGCCATACTTTTCTAAGTATGAAGATATTATAAATGGTGTAGAAGTCCCAAAGGTTTTTGAGTTCGAAGGTCCATGTATCTCATTACCGAAGGATCGTTTGAAAATTTTGCACTTGGGCGACTTACACATACCATTTCAGGTAGATGAACAGATTCAGACTGCTGTAAACAGGAATCGCACAGCAGATTTAGCAATTACTGTAGAGGTATCAGATTGCTACTCAATATCTAGATTTAATAAGAATTTGAGTATTCCTCTAGAGTTAGAGATTGATTACGTTTTAAGATATTTTGAGTTTATGAACGAGACTTTCCCTCTTACTTTGGTTCTTGCAGGGAATCACCAGAAGAGAATAGCTAAAGATTTGATGAAGAATCTTCATCCTTCTTTACTTTTCTTGATGGATGGTGATTTGATGAACAAATTGGCAAAACCTTTTGAAAGGGTTGTGGTTTGCAAAACTCCTATAATACAGGTAAATGATGCACTGTTTACTCATGCGGAGTGCTTCTCCAAGGTGGACATGAAGGCAGCAGTTAGTGTTTACCAATTGATGGGAGAATGGAAGGAAGTGTTAGAACTTAATCCTTATAGTTGTATTGTTCAATCTCATACACATATGCTCGGAGCAACGTATAGAGGCGGACACTGTAAGATTATGGAAAGTGGTTGTTTATGCCATGTCCCTGACTATGCTGTGCAGGCATTTTACTCTAAACCACAAACAAATGGTTACTTGGTGCTTGTTCAGAAAGAAGGCAAGACAGATTTTAATCTTACTAGAGAGTATACATTTGGTTCGCCACCATACGTACCGAATTTTAATCCGCTAGGGAGGTATGGATTAAATGTATAGTATTAATGGTGATGGTAGTAGACGTTATACTAAGATTTTGAGAGATGGTGTGCTACTTGAGGGTTGGAAGGTGTGTCATTTCTTTGTTGACGTAGAAGGTTGCTGTAACGCTGATGTTGATAAGATTTGTGGTACATTAGACACAATCATTATCAAAGGTATTTACCTGATTGTAGGTGCTGGAGCTTTTGAGAATACTAAGGTGTTTGTACAAGATGAAATGCTTAGAGGTGTGCAGTCCATTGAGGGATTAATTTGTGAGGACGAGCCACCAGAGCTTACGATACACACCCTTATGTTACCAAACATCGTAGAGATAGGAGAGGAAGAATGTTTGAAGCTTGGGTAGATGGTTCTGTAAGAGGTAATCCTGGGATTGGTGGTGTTGGTGTGGTCGTTAAGAAAGATGGTGAAATTGTATCTGACGTGTCAAAGATCATTGGTAATAAAGTAACCAGTAATGAGGCTGAATACAGAGCGGTAATGGAAGCAATAAGAGTTGTAACTGTCCTTAACAAGTACGCAGGAACTAGCGAGGATGTAGTCATTTACACAGATAGCGCACTTGTGCATGGTCAGCTTGAGAAGAATTGGAAAATTAACCATGACCATTTATGGATTTTAAATGATGGGATTAAGAATCTTATGAAACTTAGCGATTTTGCTGTTCAGGTCAAATTGATCAGTAGAGAGGACAATGCGGAGGCTAATGATCTAGCACAGGAAGTTACAGAGGCTTACAAGAAGGAGAGGTTAAATGGAGTTCAATGAAGTTAAAGATAGCGGTGAAAGACAAGAGTTTGCCACAGGTAGTAAAAGAGATACCAGTAAGGGTAAGGGTAGATTTGATTTAATTCCTCCATATGCTCTTAAACGGCTTGCACAGCATTATGAGAATGGTGCTGAAAAGTATGGAGATAGGAACTGGGAGAAAGGTCAACCATTTGCTAGATATTTAGATTCTGCAATACGACACGCATACGCTTACTTAGGTGGTAGCTTTAATGAAGATCATCTGGCGGCGATTGCGTGGAATGCTATTGCTCTTATCGAAACTGAGCATAGGGTAGGCATAGGAATTCTTCCTTTAGAGTTAGACAATC
>Ga0180008_1001491_pt1 | contig 14609 bp, 9 predicted proteins | sample MM_PW_MetaG_FD_121121 | JGI IMG/M metagenome (GOLD analysis project Ga0180008, IMG submission 121121) | Groundwater microbial communities from the Aspo Hard Rock Laboratory (HRL) deep subsurface site, Sweden - MM_PW_MetaG | ecosystem: Environmental > Aquatic > Deep subsurface > Groundwater... | reverse complement strand
TTCGGACAGAAATATCGAAGGCAGACCTTTACTTTTCAGCAACATGGCATAACGCTGACGACCAGAACCGGCATAGGGATCTAGAGCCAGACCACGCTGGTATTCTTCAAGGGCCTTGTCGTAAAGCCAGGATTTTTCGAAGGCGGCAGCGCGTTCGAAGCGCCAGGCCGCATATTCCGCCCGCCGTTCATCCTCAAAGCCGGTAGTCTGCATGATCAGGTTTTCTAAGGCTAACCTGGTAAATTCGTCATCCGGACGAAGCTGCAAAAGATAGGCAAAAGCGTCCTCAGCGTTTCCATACAGCAGGGCTGCCTGTTCGGAATCTCCGGACTCCTGCAGCGCCCGTCCGTAAGCCGCACACACCTGCCCCAGCAAAAACCAGGACTGCACATTATCGGCATCATGCTGCAAAGTCTGATCCAAAGCAGTAAGGGAGGCTTCGTACGCCGCCTGATCGTAATACACTGCGGCCAACAGATTAAGTGCACCAGTATGTTTTGCCTGTTCAGCCAATACTACCCTGGCCAAGCGTACCGCTTCTGTTACATTATTGTTTTCCTGCTCCAGCAAGGCAGCCGAATAATGAATAGTATAATCGGTGCCGGCCCAGCGAAGCGCTTCGGCACGAACGGATAAGGACTCGGCCGTACGGCCTTCGGCATTCAGCACGAGTGCCAGAGCCATAAGCAGGCGGGCATCCCGCGGATGAGAACGCAGGGCTTCATTCAAGCCCTGGCGGGCGGCAGCCGGCCGGCCATTGGCCGTATCCAATAAAGCCAGGCCGAAAATGGCATCACGGTTATTGGATTGTCTTGTCAGCACTTCCTGGAACAAGAGCAGTGCCGCACCAGAATTGCCATTGCTGATATGACAAAAAGCCTCCAGGTTTATCAAATCTGGTGTGCGCGGACCAACAGCATAGGATCTTGCTATATAGGACAGGGCCTGGGTATATTCCTGCAGATAATAGTGACAAAGAGCCAGCTCGTACCAGGCTGGCAGGTATACCGGGTTTTCAGCAACCAGAAGCTGAAGAACATCGATGGCCCTATAATAATCCTGCCTGAAACGCAAATCGCGGGCCTGCTGCAGCCGGACTGGCAATGTAGAAAGCACGCTGCCGCCGCTGGCGGCAGGAACGGACTGAGCCGGAAGCAGCGGGGCAAAACATAGAACCAGCAGCAGCAACAGAAAAGGCAGACTGCGGAAACGGACGGCAACGCCGCGACTGAACGGTACAGGCATCAGGACTCTCCCGGCTTTTCCTTGCGTTCAAGTATCTTTACCGCATTGATCCGGTGGCCGTCCATCTCCTGTATGATAAAATCATAATCACGCCAGGCAACTTTTTCGTAACGTGACGGTATTTTACCAAAAAGATCAAAGACAAAACCGCCCAGTGTGTCGAATTCCTCATCCGGCAATTCCAGACCAAGCTCCTCGTTTAAGTCCTCAATATTCAGCCGGGCATCCACCAGCCAGGCACCTTCACTTATTGTAACAATATCTTCGCGTTCGTTGTCAAACTCGTCCTGAATGTCGCCTACAATTTCCTCGATAATGTCTTCCATGCAGACTATACCGGAAACTCCGCCATATTCATCGATGGCGATGGCAATATGGACATGCCGACGTTTAAACTCCCGAAGCAGTGAATCAATCCGCTTGGAATCGGGTACAAAAAAGGGCTTGCGAATCAGCTCACTGATGCTAATTACATTACCTCGTACTATTGTCCGCAATAAATCTTTTACATACAGTACGCCGACCACATCGTCTATACTCTCACGATAGACCGGAATGCGCGAATGACCGCAGTTCATTACAATATCCAGCAACTCATCGCGTTCAGCATCGACCGGGATAAAAACCGTGTCGATACGAGGCACCATAACCTCTTTGACCATGGTCTCAGATAGTTCCTGCACCCCTTTAATCATTTCTCGTCGCTCGGAACTGGCATCCTCCGAATCGCTGTCACCGCGGGTATACGTTTCCTGTTTTCTAAATCGCGCAAAAAAACCTTTTGCTTTCAAGTATTCCATCCTCCATCAACTATCATCAGTTCAATTCTTTCAGCAACTGTTCCTGCAACTGCAGCATGGCCTCAGCCGGTTCATTGGTGGCATGGTCCATACCATCCAGATGCAGCAGTCCATGCACAATAACCCGCTGCAGTTCTTCGGTAAATGCAACGCCGAATGCCCCGGCGTTGGCCTGAACCGAAGGCAGGGCTATAACAATATCTCCAGCCAGAATCCGCTTTACGCCATCTGCTGAAACATAGCTTTCGCCTTGTTCAAAAGACAGTACATCAGTCGGACCGTCCTTCTGACGGTACATACTATTTAGATCGGCTATAAAAGCATCATCGCACAGGACTATTGATACGTCCAGACCTTCTTTACCCCGGTGTTCCAGCACCCGGGCGGCAAATTGTGTACAGAAATCCGGCAGTTCGGCAGAAAAAGCCTCCAATACCGTACCGGAGAAAGTCTCGCTCTCGCAGGCTTCAGCAGCCGGACCGGTCTGGATACTGACAAAAATCCGGTTCATTTACTGGCCTCTTTAAGCCTGGGATACTCGATACGTGAATGAAAATGACTGGCCAGAATGCGCACGAAGGTATTTTTTATCTGCTCAAGATCATGAAAAGTCAGTTCGGAGCGCGCAAGCTGGCCGCCTTCGGTTTTTGCAGTGATCATTTCCTTTACAAATTGCTCCAGCTTGGCCACCGTAGGCTTTTTTAGTGTGCGCGATGCAGCTTCTACACAGTCCGCCAGCAAAACCACCGCTGATTCCCGTGAGCCGGGCAGAGGACCGGGATAGCGGTAATCCTCGGAACTGGTCTCACTGTCTTCTTTCTGGGCCTGGGCAAAGAAATAGCCGATTATGCTGTTTCCATGATGCTCGGCGATTATATCGCGCACCGGTGCCGGCAACCCCAGACTCTCCGCACGCTCAAGGCCGAATTTGACATGACTGCGCAATACCGTGGCCGAAAGCCGCGGATTTATGTCGTCATGCTTGTTATAGCCGGACTGATTTTCGATAAAATATTCGGGTTGTTCAATTTTGCCAATATCGTGGTAATAAGCGCCAACCCGGGCCAGCAGCGCGGAAGCGCCGATCTCGCGGCAGGCAGATTCGGCCAGATGGGCTACGGTTACCGAATGACTATAGGTGCCGGGCGCAACACTAAGCAAAAGCTTGAGCGCTGGCGCATTCAGGTCGGAAAGTTCCTGCAGGCGGAATATGGTGGCCGCGTTAAGCGCATGCTCCAGTATAGGCAGAAAACCCAGGGTTAGCGTGCCGCAGAAGAAGGCATTAAGGGCAAGCCAGACCGCATTGCCCAGAGAAGTTCGCAGGCTGCTGCCGAACATGGCACTGAGCGCAACGACAACCACAAACTGAACCAATGCAAGCTGGGCTCCGGCGCGCACCAGATCGATGCGCTTGTCGGTACGCCGCACCAAGAAGGCTCCGGCGCTGCCGGCGGCAAAGGTCTGGACGAACAGATAGGTATTAAAACCGCTGAGCGGCAACAGGCTCAGCGAGAGTATCAAAGTGAACAAAATGGCACAACGCTCATTAACCAGAATGGCCAGCAACATGGCAAAAAGCGCGCCGGGCAGCAAAGCTCCCAGGTGGGTCTGCATGGAAAGAGGCAATAAAGCCGATAAAACAGCGGCCAAGACAAAATAAGTGACGGCGAGGGCCAGAACCAGGAAAAAGCTCTTCCCCGTCAGGGTAGTACCGATCATGCGGCGCGAAAAAAAGAACAGCGAAACCAAAAAAAGCAGCATGATATAGGCCGAGCCGCCAAGTACATAGGGAAAACTGATCTGCGAACCGGTTTTCTGCAGGGCCTGCAGCCGCAGCAAATCCTGTTCGGTTACCACAAAACCCTTGCGAATAACCCGTTCTCCCTGCTCCAGCCGCTTCATGACCGGCTCTACGGCAGCGCCGGCAGCTTCCAGCCGTTTCAGGCTGAGTGCTTCATCAAAAAAAGTATTGGCGCTGACAAAAACACCGGCCAGATCGGCGACCAGACTACTGATGACGCCAGTGAGCCCCTGCCGGCGCAGACTGGAGGAAAAATGATCAGGTACCATGTAAATGGTCAATATGGATTCATAATCCAGCTGCTCATATACCAATGATCCGTTTTTCCAGCTGCGCAACTCGATCAACTGCGGATTATAGGGCTCCAGTCCGTGCTCCGGAACAGAAAGTATGCCGCGCAGCAGAGCAGCCTCGAGCAGGGACTCGGCATGACGGAAGACGGCGGCCGGGCTGGAATATTCTATAAGGCGCTGCAAGAGATCTACTGGCAGCAGACCGGGGAAACGTTCATGCAAAAGCGCCTGAAACGCATCATTATCGCTCAGCTTCTCGCGCTGTTCGGTAAAAAAGGCGGCAAAATCACGCAAAGACTGCAATGTGCGCGCAGTAAGCAGATCATCCAGCACGAAAACGGCCGGAACCCGCCGGCGCTCCAGATCGACACGCAACGCGGTGGCAGCCTCATCGACATACACAATATCATGGCTGGCAACTATATCCCGGTCAGCAACCTTGCCGACCTCAAAGACATCGCTAACCGAATAATGGGAAATTCCGGCAAAAACAATAAAAAGGCCGATACACAGCAGAAGAGCGGCTAATATTGAGAGAGAAAGCGCAGCGTTTCCCAGTCCGGCCCGGGAGAGGAAAGAGCGAAACCGGTCAAACAGTTGTTCCCACATATGGCGGAAACTAAAATTACGGTGCTGGCCATTTTTAGGGGCAGATTGACTGCCGCCGCCATTATCGCTCTGATTCATAGGCTTCGATAATCTTTCTGACCAGCGGATTGCGCACAACATCCCGGCCATCAAGGCGGCAGACAAAAATATCGTCCAGCTGTGCAACTATGCCAAGTGCGTGTGCCAGGCCTGAATCAGCTTTTCGCGGCAGGTCTACCTGGGTCATGTCTCCAGTAATTACGGCAACACTGCCCTCGCCCAGCCTGGTAAGGAACATTTTCATCTGTTCTCTGGTAGTATTCTGGGCTTCGTCCAGTATGACCACACAATGATTCAGGCTGCGTCCACGCATATAAGCCAGTGGCGCTATTTCGATAGTATGATTGTCTTCCATGCGGCGGATAGTCTCAAAACTAATTATTGCTTCCATAGCATCGTACAGCGGGCGCAGATACGGGCTGATTTTTTGGCCAAGATCGCCAGGCAGAAAACCGAGGCTTTCGCCGGCTTCGACAACCGGCCGCGTAAGTACCAGCTTGCGGCGGGACTTGGACAAAACTTCTCGCAGGGCCCAGGCAATTGCCAGGTAGGTTTTGCCGGTGCCGGCCGGGCCGACAGCAAAACTGATGTCATGCGAAGAGAGACCACGCAGATAGAGGGCCTGATTGGCAGTACGCGGGAATACTTTGCCAAAGGCACCGGGAACCTGAAGCGATGCTTCCTTGAACAGATCACTGCAGCGGGTGCGCGGCCGGGCAGACGGATGATTCTGGCCGTCCGGCGTCAGTGAGGCATGAATGGCGGTAATCAAGTCCGGCGAGGCCGGCAAGCCGTCAGCCAGAGCCGAAACCAGTTCTTCGACTATTCCCCTGAAAAGATCCTGGATGCAGGCATCAGGACTCTCAATAGACAACTCGTTACCCCGGCTGTAAACCGGAGTTCCCAGCAGACGTTCGAGGATGCGCAGGTTATAGTCATTGACACCACAGATGTCTGCCAGAACCGTGGTATTTTCCAGTACAATTCCCGATGTGCTAGGCAATCAATCCCCTTGCTTGTGCAGAAAAAATATATATCGCTTAATCGTACAATCACTTGCTGAAAAAATCAACAGCGCATATGCCACTTTACCAGGTATACACATCATCCGCTTTTTTGAATTCGGTCTTGATCTCCGGAACAGCCTTCCAGGCCAGAAAAACACTCCAGGAATTACGGAACTCGTAGTCCAGGGTATCCCGATTAAGATAAGGGGCAGAGCTGAGCTCAAAACTCAAATTCCAGTCACTCATATAGTGGACAACTTTCACAGAAAGTGATTTTAGTTTAAAGAGTGATGAGCGGCGCAGGCTGTCGTCTTCGTCAAAAAAACGAAAACCGTTAAGGATGTCTGTAATTGGATTTACCGGCTCCAGCCCGGCGAAATCGTCTGAAAGCTCAAACAGGTTCCTATAATAACGCCATAAAGCGGCGTTTTGTGATTCCGATGAAAAAGTAATATCAATAAATTCATGCACCTGTATCTTGAAGTCGAGTGAGAAACTCAGCGTTGACTCAACAAAGCGCAACAGATTCTGTCTGGCTTCGAGAGAGACACCGAAGCCAAGCTTGATACGATTGTACCAGAAAGCGTCCGGTGAAAATTTCTGGTTCCAGGCAAGGCTTAGTAATGAAGGTTGAAATTTTTCTTCCAGTGCCGTCCAGCCGCTGGTACTGAGCGAGTATGCGCTGGTATAGGCAAATTGAAGATTGGCACTCATGTTGTTCCAGCTTAAGCGATGAGCCAGCGCAGTAACCCGGTTTTCTTCAAGATCGTGGGTATAACTGGTGGTAAGTACCGGCCAGGGGCTGGCTCCCAGCACCAGTGTTGCCGACAGCGGAGCCCAGGTAAAAGCTTCAGCTTCGGCCGGCCTGAAAATTCTGGTTTGTCCGCTCAGATTTACATAAGGCAGCTGTGAACTTACACTCCAGGAATACGACTCCAAAAGCGGCGGCAGGGTAGCCGTCACGGCTATAGTCTGAGACAGGTTTAAGGGGCGGAGCACCAGGGAGGCACGCAGGTTATGCTCTTTTATGCGCTCCTTGGTCCACTCCACCAGTTCGGTGGTGTACAGAGCCGTTCCGTCATCCTGTAGCTGGTCAAATTTATAATTATATAAGGCCGCCCCAAGGGACCAGGACAGGCTGCTTGGAGCCAGCAGCCAAAAATCCTGCAGCGGCGAGCTGGTTAGCCTGAGGCTTCCAGAGACCAGATCATAGCGGGCCTGGGCATCCTGTGTTTTCCAGGCGCTTGCAATTGTTTCGCTAACCTCGGAATCCTGGGTCGGCCGGCGCTGGTAACTGGCGCTGGCGCTAAGCGAGGCGTCGGCTTTAAACAAGGCATCATAGAGCGCAACGGTGAGTGCGGTGCTGCCGCTGAGTTTTGTCGATTGCAGACCATACTGCAGCGACCAGTCTACATCCTCAGGAATCTTCCAATCCTGAGCAAAACGGCCATCCCACTTAAAGGCCGGATTGAATTGCCAGCTTAATGCGGTGGAAAAAGGCTTGCGCTGCGGCCGGGCTGGCTGCTTAAGCGGCGGTTCGGGCCGAAAATCCGGTTCTGCCATTATGACGGAACTGTTTCCGGGACTCTGCGCAGCAGTAAAGCCGGACAAGTCCTGCCAGGGGGACACTACGAACGGGAAATCGCTCAGGGGATCGGCAGGCGGCCTTTCGGTCGTGGTCGCAGGAGTTGCCGCCGAAGTCGATCCGGTTGCGGAGGTGGTCGCCGTAAGCGGATACTCAAAAAGCTTGCCGTTGAACCCCATAGCAGCATCCATAATTACAAGGCTGTCCGGCATAAAAAATTCTCTGGAAGGACTCGCTTTCAGCAGTGTTTTTTCGGAATCGGAGAGTTCTGTTGTCGGCATAGCCTTGGCAATCCAGTTCAGCGATGAGGAAAAGCGCGAAAGGCTGATTGGTCCAAGCCAAGGCTTGAGTCCGATAAACGTATACGAGGCGCTGAGATCCAGCTTCTGCAGAAAACTAGCCTGGCGGCCGGGCGGGTTCTCGTCCTCCGGCTGACGCAAAAAAGACAACCAGTCCATATCCTCAGAACGCTGGCCAAAATCCAGTGTAAAAAAGGGATCGGAAAGAAAGCCCAGGGCAGTAGAAAGCGCAAAAGGGCCAAGCTTCAGCGTAAAAGAGAGGTCAAACAGAAACCTGAAGGGCAGTTCCTGCCCCAGTACATTTACTTTATTCCAGACACTGGCATAGTCGTTTTCGGCAATGAATGGAGTCTGGCCATCAGTGATTTCATATACCGAGCGACTGAAACCCAGCCCCAGCCTGGCCTTCAGATTCTGCACAAAAGCCGCTTTTGCCACCTGCGCTTGCAACATGGCGCTGCCGCCCAGCTGGGTATACACATCGGCCAGTATTTTTACAAAATCAGGGCTGCTGCCGGTCTTGCGCTCCTCGGTATTCTGCAGGAACAGCCCTTCCACCTTGCGCACATAGCGATTGGAGCCTTCAGTCAGATTGAACAGACTGATGGTCTCCTTTTTTTCCGGCTTTTCACCAAGCAGGTAGGTCGTGGTCTGAACAAAACGTCCCTCGCGCTCGCGGTAGCCGAAAACCGGATGAAACACGATCTCCTGACCAGGATAATAAAAAACCGGCAGATACAAAACCGGCAGCTCGCCGACATAGAGTGTGGCATTGGCAATGGCCCATTCCTTGCCACCCAGTATCCAGATACGCGAAGCCCGGATGGAGAAATACGGATGCTCGCTCTGCGATGAGGTAATCCGCCCGTCTTTAAATAATAATACTGACTCGGTTTTTTTTAGAATTTCGTCAGCCTCAAAGACAAACTGCGTACTGGTACTGCCACCTTTGGTATTGCGACCATCCACAAAAATGCCGCTCCAGTCGTCCAGATCGATAGTAAGCATCTCGCCCATGAAAATATCGGTACCATCCGCTCCTACCCGCTCATATTGAACCGAGCCACGGGCAATCATCCGCGAAGCGTCTTTGTTGTACAGAACTTCAGCCGCCTTGATAGTATGCGCCTCATTGCTGACATTGTCGGTAAGTTTTATGACGACCCCGCCGCTCAGGCGTATCAACGAAGTATCTACTTCGGTAGCGCTTATAAACTCGGTGCTGTCGGCCGCTTCGATAACGATGGTACGCTGGGCGGCAGCTGCCGCAGCCGGGGCTGTTACTCCGTAATGTTTGTACAGGGTGCCCCGCAACTCCGCCGCCGTCCCGCCCTCCGGCAACTTAAGCGAACGCACCCAGGACAGCAAGGCATAATAGTCGGCCGTGGCAATATCCAGAGACAGCGACTGCAAAAAGATATCATGCGCTGCGCTTTCCACCGCGGCCCCGTCGGCCCCATCGGCCCCGTCGGCCCCGTCGGCCTCGTCGGCCTCGTCCGTCGACACTGAATCGGCTGCCGGTTCCCCGTCCGTCGACGCTCCGTCAGCCGCCTCGCTGGGGTCTGACCCCACGGTAGACGCTGCCGTAGGCGCGGTCGCGGACTGGGCGAAAAGTGAGAAGGCAAACAGAAGTGTCACTATGAAACAAAGCCGGCGTTGCATAAGCCTACATAATACATGGCCGGCCGCTTCTGGTAAATACACGAAATGCCGCCACGCGCCGCCTTGACCGGTGTGCTGCAAAAAGGTAAGCTGAGAACACTTCCTAATCCTAGTATCCAGAGGCACATATGGCACTTAACTGCGGCATTGTCGGCATTCCCAATGTTGGCAAATCAACGATATTCTCGGCGCTCTCCAGCGCCAAGGCCGAAGCGGCCAACTATCCGTTCTGTACAATAGAACCCAACAAGGGTATCGTTTCAGTACCTGACCCGCGCCTGGACCGCCTGGTAGAGCTGTTCCAGCCCGAACGGCGTATCCCGGCAGTGGTGGAATTTGTGGATATCGCCGGCCTGGTAGCCGGAGCCAGTAAGGGCGAAGGCCTGGGCAACCAGTTTCTGGCCCACATCCGCGAAACCGGCATTATCGCCCAGGTAGTACGCTGTTTCGACGATCCGGACATTGTGCATGTAGCCAACCGGGTAGATCCGCAGAACGATATCGACGTAATCGCCACCGAACTGGCACTAGCCGATCTGGAAACCGTAGACAAGCGTATCGACAAGGCCGAACGCGGCATGCGCGTGCTGGGCGGCGAGGCTAAAAAAGCGGCGGAGCACGAACTGGCCGCCCTGCGTAAAGTAAGGCCGCTGTTGGAAGAAGGAAAGGCTGCACGACTGGCCAGCTTAAGCGACGAAGAAGCGGTGGAGGCCAAAAAATGGTTCCTGCTAACGATGAAGCCGCAAATCTACGTCTGCAACACTGACGAAACAGGCGTGCGCAACGGCAACCAGTATATCGAAACAGTGCGCCGCCACGCCGAGCGCGAAGGCAGCGAAACTGTAGTCATCTGCGGCAAATTCGAAGCCGAACTGGCCGAAATGGACAGTGAAGAAGACAAACTGGCCTTCCTTTCCGAGCTGGGACTCAAGGAATCCGGCCTGTCCGGGCTGATCCATGCAGCCTATAAACTGCTGGGCTTGCGCACCTTCTTTACCTCCGGCAAGGATGAATGCCGGGCCTGGACTTTTCAGGCCGGCGACAAGGCCCCCCAGGCAGCCGGAGTTATCCACACCGATTTTGAAAAAGGTTTTATCAAGGCCGACGTGTACTCCTTCGCCGATATCGACAAATATGAGACCGAAGCCGCCCTGCGCGCCGCCGGAAAAATCCGCATGGAAGGCAAAGAATATGTGGTACAGGACGGTGATGTGATGTTCTTCAAGTTTAACGTATAGCCAATAATAGCGGCCGGGTAATCACAGCCGCGACCGCACCGCGCAATCCGGCCATCGCCGTCCTGGCACGCGTGGATGCGCGCATCCAATACCGCACCGCTTGCGGGCACGCATTGGATGCGCAGACGGCACTGTGATGTTCTTCAAGTTTAACGTATAGCCAGTTTGGCTGAATCGTTCAGGGTGACCAGCTGTGCTCACAGGTCGCCCTGAGTTCCGCTCCGGGTGCATACAGGGTGACCAGCAGTACTTGCGGGTCACCCTGGAACCAGCCCCTAAACGGGTTTGGCCTAAAGCTGATCAGCCATTTTCAGCCAACTGATTTTCTGTCCCAGCCTGGACGTATTAGAGTTTCTGCTGAAATTCCACACATATTTCAAATCAACATGACATTTTCCACCCAGATGTTACACTGCCCCTCTTGACACTTCACTTTTTGGCCTCTACTGTACCTGTGTATAGAATCTATTTCTATAAATGAAACAGTGCTTATTTGCCAATCGGGTAAACGAGCCTGAAAGCGGGGATGCCATGCAACGTCATGTGTTGTCGGCACTGGTCCAGAATCATGCGGGTGTTTTAAGCCGTGTGTCCGGACTGTTCAGCCGACGGGGCTACAACATCGAGAGTCTCACTGTAGGTGAAACGACCGATACCGGCCTGTCCAGGATGACCATAGTCGTACGCGGCGATGAGTCAACTCTGGAACAGATACAAAAGCAGCTTGAAAAACTGGTAGAAGTGCAGGCCGTTCAGCGGCTGCAGAATGATGCCGGTCTGTGCCGCGAACTTGCCTTGATCAAAGTTGACGCGGACAAGAGCAAACGTTCCGAAGTTATCCGCACCGCGGAAATCTTCGACGGCCGGGTACTTGATGCCAGCGCAGAATGCTTGACTATCGAGGCCACCGGCGACCATTACAAAATTGATTCCATTATCCAGCTACTACTACCCTACGGCATCCGCGAACTAGCCCGCACCGGCATTGCAGCCCTGGAGCGCGGCTCTTCTTCTATTTCCCTACTAGTCAGCATTATTTAACTGTCTTCCGACCTTGATTGATCAAGGGACGCAAGGCAGTACCACTCACCAAAACCAGCATGTTCCTTAAAGGAATTTTGCCAACAGGAGGATAAATTTATGGCAAAGATGTATTACCAGCAGGATTGTGACAGTTCGGTACTTGCAGGCAAGACCATTGCAATCATCGGTTACGGCAGCCAGGGGCATGCCCATGCGCTGAATCTGAAAGATTCAGGATTCAAAGTGGTGATTGGCCTGTATGACGGGTCAGCCAGCTGGAAAAAGGCCGAGGCTGCCGGGTTTGCGGTAATGACCGCCGACAAGGCAGCGGCGGCGGCCGACCTGATCATGATTCTGATCAACGACGAAAAACAGGCAGCCTTATACGCAGAAAGCATTGGTCCGCAGCTGAAGGCCGGCAAGACACTGGCTTTCGCTCACGGTTTTAATATTCATTACAAACAAATAACCCCGCCAGCGGGAGTCGATGTAGTCATGATAGCGCCGAAAGGACCTGGACACACGGTACGCAGCCAGTATCAGGAAGGACGCGGCGTGCCCTGTCTGGTGGCAGTGCTGGAAGGCTCCAGCCCCAAGGCTAAACAGCTGGCCCTGGCCTATGCGGCCGGTATCGGCGGAGCCCGTGCCGGCATTCTGGAAACAACGTTCAAAGAAGAAACCGAAACCGACCTCTTCGGCGAACAGGCTGTACTCTGCGGCGGGGTAAGCGCTCTGATGAAAGCCGGCTTCGAGACGCTGGTAGAAGCCGGTTACCAGCCGGAAAGCGCTTATTTTGAATGTGTACACGAAATGAAACTTATCATCGACCTGGTCGTGCAGCAGGGACTTTCTTTTATGCGTTACTCCATCTCGGACACTGCCGAATACGGAGACTACTGCACCGGTCCGCGCATTATTACCGACGAGACCAAGGCCGAGATGAAGAAAGTATTGCGCGAGATCCAGAACGGAACATTTGCCCGCAACTGGATACTGGAAAATCAGGCCCGCCGGCCGTTCTTTAACCGCATGCGCGAGCTTGAGGCCGAACATCAGGTAGAAGAAGTCGGGGCATCGTTGCGCCATATGATGAGCTGGGCACAGAAAAACCAAGATTAGCGGAAGGAGCACACAGCATGGCACGGATAATCAGGATTTTTGATACGACACTTCGTGATGGCGAACAGGCACCGGGATGCAGCATGAACCTCGGCGAGAAGCTTGAGGTTGCCAAGCAGCTTCAGCTGCTTGGAGTGGATATACTGGAAGCCGGCTTTGCAATTGCCAGCCCGGGTGACTTTGCCGCAGTCAAGGAAATAGCCCGGGTAATCCGCGGTCCGGTAATAACCAGTCTGGCCAGAGCGCTGCCCAAAGACATCGATTGCGCATGGCAGGCCATAAAGTCCGCCGAACAGCCGCGTATACATACCTTTATTGCCACCTCGGCGATACATCTTGAGCACAAACTTAAAATGAGCGAGACTCAGGTACTGGAACAAATACGGGCTATGGTAGGCTATGCCCGGAAGCTATGCCCTGATGTAGAGTTTTCGGCCGAAGATGCCAGCCGCTCGGATCCTGATTTTTTGTGCCGTGCCTTTGAAACAGCAATTGCCGCCGGCGCAAGAACCATAAACATCCCGGACACGGTTGGCTATGCCCTGCCGCATGAGTTTGGCGCTTTAGTACGGCAGGTAATGCAAAGGGTTCCGAATATAGATCAGGCAGTCGTCTCGGTGCACTGCCATAATGATTTGGGTTTGGCGGTAGCCAATACTCTGGCGGCAGTCCGGGAAGGAGCCGGACAAGTCGAATGCACCATAAACGGACTTGGTGAACGGGCCGGCAACGCGGCACTTGAAGAAATAATTATGTCACTGCGCACCCGAAGCGAACAGTTTGAGGCTGACTGCAATGTGGACACCCGCCAGCTGCATGCCACTAGCCGGCTGGTATCTACGGTTACCGGCGTAAAGGTGCAGCCGAACAAGGCGATTGTCGGAGCTAACGCGTTCGCCCATGAAGCCGGCATTCATCAGCACGGCATTCTGGCCAACCGGCAGACCTACGAAATAATGACACCGGAATCGATAGGTCTTGCGTCTAGCGAAATGGTATTGGGCAAACATTCAGGGCGACATGCCTTCGAGGAACGGCTGGCACTGCTTGGACTGCGCGTGCCCGAAACTGAAGTTTCTGCGCTGTTCGATAGCTTTAAAGAACTGGCCGACAAGAAAAAACTGGTATCGGACCGTGATATAGAGGCTCTGGCCATGGGTCGGTCGCTGGCTGTACCGGAATTCCACAAGCTGGATTCTTTTGTAAGCAATTCGGGCACCAAATTGGATTCCAGCTGCACCATAAGTCTGCACAGCCAGGATACGGGCAAACGCTCCGAAGCGGCGCTTGGAGACGGCCCCATCGACGCGGCCTTTAAAGCCATAGACCGCCTTACCGGGCGGGAACCGATTTTGCAAAGTCTGGAACTTAATGCTGTAACTGGCGGCACCGACGCACAGGGCGAGGCCCGCGTGCGCATCAGCTTTAATAACCAGGTCTACAATGGCCACGGAATTTCCACCGACATTGTCGAAGCCGGCATCAGGGCTTACCTGATGGCCATAAACGCTCTGGAACATGAAGAAGGAGTAGCGGATGCAGCAAGTATATCTGCTTGATTCCACGCTGCGCGACGGAGCCCAGGGAGAAAGCATCAGTTTTTCGATCCGCGACAAACTGGCAATCGTGGAAAGTCTGGACCAGCTGGGAATTGATTTCATAGAGGCCGGCAACCCCGGATCCAATCCCAAGGATCTGGAGTTCTTCCGGGAGGCTGCACGATTGCAGCTGAAACATTCACAGCTGCTGGCTTTTGGCCCAACCCGCAAAAAAAATATCACGCCGCAAAAAGACAGCGGCCTTGCCAGCCTGCTGGATGCTGAAACCGCCACAGTAGTTATCTTCGGCAAAAGCTGGGACTTTCATGTGAGCAGTGTGCTGGGCACCAG
>Ga0180008_1001490_pt1 | contig 14620 bp, 15 predicted proteins | sample MM_PW_MetaG_FD_121121 | JGI IMG/M metagenome (GOLD analysis project Ga0180008, IMG submission 121121) | Groundwater microbial communities from the Aspo Hard Rock Laboratory (HRL) deep subsurface site, Sweden - MM_PW_MetaG | ecosystem: Environmental > Aquatic > Deep subsurface > Groundwater... | reverse complement strand
TTCGGCGGCTGGCGCCAGTACCTGGGCAGTTTGCAATAGCGGGCCTTGGCTGTATCGTGCAAGGCACACCGGGTTCCACCGGGACTTGTCCGATACCGCCTGAACCGACCGATGACCACACCTCAACTTTGTCCTGCCTGTGGCGCCCGCAACGACTGCACCCTGGCCGACCCACGTACCGTCGACAGGCCTGCTGGTGCTACAACGTCAATATCGACCCGGCGGTGCTTGAGGCGTTGCCCGAGGCACTGCGCAACAAGGCCTGCCTGTGCCCACGCTGTGCCCAGGTCGATGAGCAATTGCGCAGGGCCCAGCCGTAATGCGCGTCGACCGCTTCCTCAGCAACCTGCCCCGCTTCAATCGCCAGCAAGTGCGCATGCTACTGGTGGAACGACGGGTCAAGGTCGACGGCCAAGTGGTTAGAGACCCGCATCATGAGGTGCGCGAGTTCAGCCACGTCGTGGTGGACGACGACGTCCTGCAAGCGGGCAAACCGGCGCGCTACTTCATGCTGCACAAGCCGCCAGGCTGCGTGAGCGCCACCGTCGACCCACAACACCCCACCGTCCTCGACCTGCTGGATGAGCCGCACAAGGACGACCTGCATATCGCCGGCCGCCTGGACTTCAACACCACGGGCCTGTTGCTGATCACCAATGATGGCCAGTGGTCGCGACGCCTGACCCAGCCCCAGACCAAGCTGCCCAAGGTCTACTACGTCGAGACCGAGCAGGAGATTGGCCCGGACTATGCGGCAACGTTTAGCGCCGGCCTGTATTTCGCCTTCGAGGGCCTGACCACCCAACCCGCCGACCTGCAGGTGCTGAGCCGCAAAAGTGCGCGCCTGAGCATCATTGAAGGGCGTTATCACCAGGTCAAGCGCATGTTCGGGCACTTCGACAACAAGGTGACCCGTCTGCATCGCGAGCGCATGGGACCGCTGGCGCTCGATGAACGGCTCGCCCCCGGCCAATATCGACCATTGACCGAGGCTGAAGTCCGCCAGATCTGACCGTTCAGCCGGTGATAGCCAAAACCCCAGGGTGAAACTTGCGACCTGGCCCGCCTCCTGCTTGAATCAAAACGCCAGCCACCATATGACTGGCAAGTTACAACCTCTTCCAAGAAACACATTGCCAGCCCGCATTGCTTGACCTGCGGGCCTTACAGGCAAGTTGCCCGCCATAACAATACCCGTCGGCCAGCCTTAGCGGATCGACATGGGCCTCCCTTCCAGGCGTATGCCTACCTGTCACAAAGCTCGTGCAGAGTGATCTGCGCGCACCACCCGCTTGCCAGGAGTCTTACGACATGAGGCCAGAAATCGCTGTGCTGGATATACAGGGTCAATATCGGGTTTACACGGAGTTCTATCGTGCGGACGCAGCTCAAAAGACCATCATTCTGGTCAACGGCTCCATGGCCACCACCGCGTCTTTTGCCCAGACCGTGAAAAGCCTGTACCCGCAGTTCAATGTGGTTTTGTACGATCAGCCCTACGCTGGCCGCTCAAAAGCCCACAATCGCCATGAGCAAATGCTGACGAAGGACATTGAAGGCCAGATCCTCCTGGAACTCATCGACCACTTCGCCGCCGAACATGTGCTGTCGTTTTCCTGGGGCGGTGTCGCCACCCTCGTCGCCCTTGCCCAGCGGCCCCGGCGAGTAGAAAAGGCGGTCATCAGTTCGTTCTCCCCGGTGATCAACACACCGATGCGCGACTACCTGGAACGCGGTGTCGACTACCTCGGCAACCTCGACCGCCACAGCGTTGGGCATCTGGTCAACAGCACCATCGGCAAGCACCTGCCACCGCTGTTCAAGCGCTTCAACTATCGGCACGTCAGCACCCTGAGCGAGCACGAGTACGGGCAGATGCACTACCACATCAGCCAGGTCCTCAACAGCGACCGCCAGTGCTACCTCAAGGCCGCACGGCAGATCGATATTCCGGTGCTGTTCTTGAATGGCGAATGGGACGAATACACCAGCGCCCAGGATGCCCAGCTGTTTGGGCAACACGTCGCAAACAGCAGCTTCGGCACCATCCAGGCCACCGGGCACTTCCTGGATATGGAGCACAAGGCCGCCTGCAATGACAGCCGGCAGGCATTGATGGGCTTTTTGAAACCGGAACAGTCGATGAATCGACTGCGGTATCACCAGGGCCAGACCCTGCATGCACTTGCGATTTGAACGCCGAACCCTGGGCGGGCACGATGCACAATCACTGCCCAGGGTTGGCTAGAGGCTTGGGCTGACGCTCGCAACTTGCACATTTTTCAAAGAAAAACTTCAAATCGCCGCGCACATCTGGTACAAAGTCAGCCGCTCTGAGCGGGTATAGTTTAGTGGCAAAACGAAAGCTTCCCAAGCTTTAGTTGAGGGTTCGATTCCCTCTACCCGCTCCACTCAGATTGTTCTCCTACACCCGCTTCATCGGGATAGGGGATGAATAAAAAACCGGCTCCTGTGGCCGGTTTTTTTATACCTGGGATTTGCTCAACCCCATTGATGAGTACGTGGGGCTTTCTGGCTTCGGCAGCGCTGAAGGTGCTGCAACAAGCGCAGTGACACTGCCGAATTTGACCGCAAGAAACGTAGTTCATCCACTCGCAATGAGCGCTAAAGTGCAGTCATATCCACTAGATGACCCACCCAACAAGGAGCCCGCTCATGTCGTGTGAATACAAACTCATGCCCTCTCCCGTCGGCCAATTGACCCTGGTCGCCCGCAACGGCAAGCTCGCCGCCATCCTGTGGGAAACCGAACGCGCCAACCGGGTGCGCCTGGGTGAGTTGGTACAGGCCGACCACAGCCCGGTGCTGCAGGAGACCGAGCGGCAACTGAAAGAATATTTCGCTGGCACCCGCGATCGCTTCGAGCTTGAACTGGACTTTGACGGCACCGAGTTCCAGAAAAAAGTCTGGGGCGCGCTACTGACCATTCCCTTCGGCGAAACCCGCAGCTACAGCCAGATCGCCCAGCAGATCGGCAACCCGAAAGCCGTGCGTGCGGTAGGCGCAGCGAACGGGCGCAATCCTATTTCGATCATTGCACCCTGCCACCGAGTCATTGGCGCATCGGGGGGGCTGACCGGATTTGCCGGTGGCCTTGAAGCCAAGCAGTACTTGCTCACGCTGGAGGATGGCGAGCCAACCCGATCGCTGTTTTGATGACCCCGTGACGTTATGGCGGGTCAGCCTTGGTTTGCACCGATGATTTGCTGCCATCGGCATTGTCCTGCAACAGCACCAGGCAGCAGGCCAGGCAAAGAGTACGGGTAAGGCCCATGATCGCGCTTGCATTACAAGGCCCGCGATCAACCGTCGCCGTTGCGGCTCTTGCCGTAGGACGAAGCCAGCGCCCGGGCTTTTTCCAGGCGGGTTTCCAGCTTAGGCAGGGTTTCATCGACCAATGCCTTTATTTCGGGGATATCCGACGCCGCGCCTTCCTGCTTGAACAGCGCGATTGCATCCTCGTTGGCCTTGACCTGCTGGGCCGTGTAGGCGGCGTCGAAGGAGTCGCCATCGGTCAGTTCAGGCATCAGGGTTTCGGCCTTGTCGGCGATCTGGTCGCGAGGCGCCACCGGCAGGTCGAGCTTTTTCGCAATGGCAGCCAAATGTTGATTGGCCTGGGTGCGCTCGTTAATGACCTCGATGGTGTAGTCCTTGATTTCCTGGGACGAGGTTTTGGCGTGGGCCATGCGGCTGGTTTCGATATCGGCCATGCCTTTGGCCGAGGCTTGCTCGATGAATTCGGCGGGGCCTTGGGCAAAAGCATTGCTGGCGCCGAGGCCCAGCAGCATCGCGAAAGTGGCGGTGCGTAACCGGGTAGCCATGCGGCTCATGATGGGTTCCTCCAAGTAATAAATACATATCGGGGAACGAGCCCCGCCCTGAATCTGAATTTTCAGGGCGGCAAAGGTTTAGAAAAAACTGGCTGGTGCGACGAACGGTCGTCCGGATTCAGGAGGTTTTACTGCCCAACAAACCCGGCAACGCATGGGCCAGGGCATTGATCGCAAAACCGATAAACATCACGCCACACAACTTGGTGATCAGCACTTCATGACGCTGATACACCGTGCGCACCTGCCGCGCGCCCACAATGCCGATCAGGATCCCATAGGCCAGCAGGCCACCGAAAAAGCTCAGGACAATCAACCACGGCAACATGCTCCAGGTCAGCAGCTCGGCCCGGCTCGACAGCAGCGCGGTGAACGTGGCCACGGCCACCGGGTATGCCTTGGGGTTGGTCAGGCCAAACAGGATGCCGTGCCAGAACGGCTGGCGCGCCGCGCCCTGGGGGGCCTCGCCGCTGCGGCTGCGGGTGCGAATGGCACGAACGCCCAGCCAGAACAGATACAGGGCGCTGAGCACACCCAGCACATCAAACGCACTGCTGCCGATTTCCCGCGCCCCGACAATTGCGATCAACGCGGTACTGCACCACACCACGTCACCCAACAGGTGCCCGCACAGAAATCCGGCGCCGGCCCGACGGCCACGGGCCGCACCAATGCCAAATACCGCCAGCACCCCGGGGCCCGGCGTAATGCCATAGATAAAGCCCGAGGCAATGACGGCAAACAGCAATGATGAAGTCATGGGTAACACGCTCAGAAAAATAAGGGAGGCGCGTCGATTGTGCACAATCCATCCGGCACTGCAATGTCAGGCCGTACGTTTGGCCAGCACGTCCTGCACTTGGGCAATCAACCACTGCAAGGCGCCATCCCCACCACGGCGTTTATGCCAGGCCAGTACAAAACCGAAGGACGGGATATGAAACGGCGGCGGCACCACCAGCAGGTGCTGGGGGTCGATGTTCAGCAGCCCTTGCGACGAAACGGTAAGAATCAGGTCGGTGCCCTGGATCAACTGCGGGGCGATACCCCAGTGTGGCAGGCTGATTGCCACATGGCGCCGCTCACGGATCGCAGTCAGGGCCCGCTCGATTTCCGGGGTACCGCTGCCGCGCATTTCCAATAGCACATGGGGGCGTGCCAGGTAGGTGGGCAAATCGAGTACACCGCCTGCGGGCAGGCTGTCGCGGTCCACCAGGCAGGCGTAGTGCTCCTCGAACAACGAGGTGCTGCGCAATTCGGCCGGCAGGTCTGGAAACACTCCCGCCGCCAGGTCGATCTCGCCACTGAGCACCCCTTCCTGCATGCCCTCGCGACTGGCGTGGGTGATGGCCAGATCGATCCCCGGCGCCTGCTCGCGCAACGCCCGCACCAGCCCTGGCAACAGCAGCGCCGCGCCGTAATCAGACATGGCCAGGCGAAAGGTGCGCCTGGCCGACGCGGGGTCGAAGCGGTTCGGCGCCAACAACGACTGCAACTGGGCCAGCGCATCGGCCAGCGGCGCCGCCAGCTCCAATGCCCGCGCAGTGGCGACCAGCCCGCCGCCCTGGCGCACCAGCAACGGGTCGCCAAGCAAATCCCGCAACCGTGCCAGCGCATGGCTCACCGCCGGCTGGCTCAGGTGCAGGCGCTCGGCAGCGCGGGTGACGTGCTGCTCGCTGAGCAACGCGTCAAGGATCACCAGCAGGTTAAGGTCAATGCGGCGCAGATCATTCATGGCATGCATGTTCAGCATAAGAACTTGGAATTTTAATCTGCAGGACGAATACCGTAGAGTCCAGTAAAACCTTCAGGAGATGGATCATGACCACGTTGCATTGGCTGGGCTTGTTGCTGCTGGCGGTGATTGCCGGGGCGGTGGTGCCGTTTCAAAGTGCAATCAATGCCAACCTCGGGCGCGGCCTCGGGCATCCGTTGTGGGCGACGCTGGCCTCACTGCTGGTAAGCATTCTGGTGTTGTTGCCCGTCATCCTGGCCCTGCGCTTGCCACTGCCCAGCCTTGGTTTTATCGGCAAGGCGCCGCTGTGGATGTGGACCGGTGGCGCATTCGGCGTGTGCTTTATCTCCCTGGCCCTGGTTTTACTGCCAAAGCTTGGCGCCTCGGGGTTTATCGCCCTGGCCATGGCCGGGCAGATTCTCGCGTCTGTGGTACTCGATCACTTTGGCCTGTTTGGCCTGGTGGAGCGGCAACTGACAGCACCCCGGTTGCTCGGGGTGCTGATGTTGATCGGCGGGGTCGCGTTGATTCAGTTCAGTGCCGCACCCGCCAAGGCGTTGGCAACCGCGGGATAATCCCTCAGCGTTTATCCGACGTGCGCAGCACCTGTGGCAAGCCCCAGAGCAACAACGCCGCCGCAACCAACGCGCACACGCCAATCACATACAGCGCCGGGGTGGTGCTGCCGCTGATGTCCTGGATACGCCCGACCATTAGCGGGCTGACGATACCGCCCAGTTGCCCCAGGGTATTGATCAAGGCAATCCCGCCCGCAGCGCCCGCACCGGCACCGGCCAGCAGCTTGGGAGGCAAGGTCCAGAAGGTCGGGATCGAGGCAATAATACCGGCGCCCAACAGGCCCAGGGCGATGATCAGGAATGTCGTGTGGTCATCAAAGATCCCGGCGCAGAAGAAGCCCACCGCCCCCAACACCACCAGGCCGCTGACAAACTTGCGCCGCTCACCCGTGGCGTCTGACCAGCGTCCGATCACCACCATGCTGATCGCCCCACAGACGTATGGAACCGCCGTCAGAAAGCCAATGGTGACCGAGCTCTGGATGCCGGTGCTGCGGATCAATTGCGGCGCCCAGAAATTCAGGCCATAGGAGGCCACCTGGATCAGGAAGTAGATCAACCCCAACGTGAGGAACCCGGGAATTTTCAGGGCCTGGAGCAACGAGCCTTTCTTGTGTACTTCATGCACCGCAATGCGACTCGACAGCAGGGCTTTCTCTTGAGCACTCAGCCAGGGCGCGTCTTCGATGCGATCCTTGAACTGGGTCAAAACCATCCACGCCAGCACCACGCACGGCAAACCACCGAGCAGGAACAACCAGTGCCAGCCGCGCATTTGCAGCACGCCGTCCATGTGCTCCAACACCAGGCCGGAAAACGGCGCCCCCACCAAACCGGCAAATGCCGAGGCAAGGAACAGCAATGAGGTAATCCGCCCGCGGAAATCCTGGGGGAACCACAAGGTCAGGTAATACAGCACACCCGGCGCAAAACCTGCCTCCATGGCGCCGATCAGAAAGCGCAAGATGTAGAACTGCCACTCGGCGGTCACAAACACCATCGCCGCCGTGGCAAGGCCCCAGGACACCATGATCCGGGCTATCCAGCGCCGGGCACCGACCCGGTACAACATCATGTTGCTTGGCACCTCGAAGATCACATAGCCAATCACAAACAACCCCGCGCCCAAGCCATAGGCGGTGTTGCTCAAACCCAGATCGGCCTGTAACTGGAACTTGGCGAAGCTGATGTTGATACGGTCAAAAAACGCGAACAGGTAACACACCATGATCAATGGCATCAGGCGCCAGGCGACCTTATTGACCAGGGCTTTTATTTCATCGCGCTCAGCGGCCGGGCGCACGTCGGCCTCCAGGGTATTTGGGTTCATTGCTTTCTCCAGGCGGACTGCCCACAGGCGTCCAGATTGTTTTTGTTGTCTGGTTGAGGCCTACAGCGTGGCGATAAACGCCGGGGGTGGATGCACGTCACGGTTGCGGCCGGCCTTGACCACTTGGCCAGGCAGTTCATGACCGAGCAGGGCCGGCAATTGCGTGGACATCTGTAGCAGATGTGGCAAGTCGATCCCGGTGGGGATGCCCACTTCTTCACACAGGTTGACCAGGTCTTCGGTGCAGATATTCCCCGACGCCCCGGGCGCAAACGGGCAGCCGCCGAGCCCCCCCAGGGCTGCGTCAAAACGCCGGGCGCCGGCCTCGTAGGCCGCCAGGACATTGCACAACCCCAAGCCACGGGTGTTGTGAAAATGCAATGTCAGGGCACTGACAGGTACACCCCGCAACACCCGAGTGACCAGGCGCCAGACCTGACGCGGGTTGGCCATGCCGGTGGTGTCGGCCAGGGTGATGCCCTGCACGCCCAGTTCCAGATAGGCGTCCACCAGGCGCAGCACACGCTCCTCGTCGATCTTGCCCTCGAACGGGCAACCGAAGGCGGTGGCAATGCTGCCATTGAGGCGTACCGGGTACCCGCTGGCAAAACTCACCACCTCGCCGAAGGCCGCCAGCGAGGCTTCGCAGCGCATCCGCATGTTGGCCAGGTTATGGGTCTGGCTGGCGGACAGCACCAGGTTCAGCTCATCCGCGCCAGATGCAACCGCCCGCTGGGCGCCCCTGAGGTTGGGGATCAGTGCCACATAGATCACCCCGGTGCGACGGCGAATCCCCTGGAACACCTGTTCACCATCCCGTAGCGCGGGAATCGCCTTGGGCGAGACAAAGGAGCCGGCCTCGATGCGCGAAAAACCGGCCAGGGACAATTGGTCGATCAGGCGAATTTTATCGGCGGTCTCGACCCAGGTCGGCTCGATCTGCAAGCCGTCCCGGGGCGAGACTTCCTGCACAATCAGCGGGTCGGAGTAATCAACGATCATTGCACGACTCCAGAGTCTTTCAGGCGCTGAATATCACGCTCTACAAGGCCCATGCCGCCGAGGATTTCGTCGGTGTGCTGGCCCAGGCTGGGACCTTGCCAGTTCACCGTCCCGGGGGTTTGCGAGAGCTTGGGCACAATGCCCGGCATCTTCACTGTCACCCCGCCAGGCAGTTGGGCATTGAGCAGCATGCCCCGGGCCTGGTAGTGCGGGTCGGCAACGATATCGGCCACCGAATAGATACGACCGGCGGGCACCTCGGCTGCCTGCAAGGTATCGAGCACCTGTTCGATGGGCAGGCTGCTGGTCCAGTGGGTGATGGCCGCGTCCAGCAGGCTGCTTTTTGCCGCACGCCCGTCGTTGTGGGCGAACTCTTCGGCGTCGGCCAGATCGACGCGGCCAATGGCAGTCATCAACCGTTTGTAGATGGGGTCACTGTTGCCAGCGATCACCACATAGGCGCCGTCGGCAGTCAGGTAAGTATTGGACGGCGCAATACCGGGCAAGGCGCCGCCGCTGCGTTCACGGACATGGCCGAGCATGTCGTATTCCGGCACCAGGCTTTCCATCAGGTTGAACACACTTTCGGCCAGGGAGACGTCCACCACCTGCCCATCGCCCTGCCCGGTCTTGACCCGCAGCAGCGATATCAAGGCGCCGATCACCGCATGCAGCGATGCCAGTGAATCTCCAAGGCTGACACCCACCCGGGCCGGCGCCGAATCAGGGTTACCGGTGGTGTAGCGGATCCCTCCCATGGCCTCGCCGATGGCCCCGAACCCCGGACGGTCGCGATAAGGTCCGGTCTGGCCGTAACCGGAAATGCGTACCAGGGTCAGCTTGGGGTTCAGGGCATGCAGCACGTCCCAGCCCAGGCCGAGTTTTTCCAGGCCGCCGGGGCGCAGGTTTTCGATCAGTACATCGGCATCGCCCAGCAACTGCTTGACCAGGGCAACGCCATCAGCAGACTTGAGATTCAGGGCCAGGGATTTTTTGTTGCGCGATTGCAGGTACCACCACAGTGAAGTACCCCGGTGCAGCTTTCGCCATTTACGAAGTGGGTCGCCCTGGCCCATGGCTTCGATCTTGATCACCTCGGCACCAAACTCAGCCAGCAGTCGCGCAGCGAACGGTGCAGCAATCAGCGTACCAATCTCGATCACCTTGATGCCATTCAGGGGAGCCGTCATAGGGTCTACCTCTTGTTCTTGGAATGTGAACCAAGGCTAGAGGAGGCCGACGGGGTAAATCCAACCTTCAGTTGGCAACGAGCGTTCGCGAAACACGAACACTTATCGAATATTCCTACAAGAAAATCTGTCAGATATCAGATTCAGAGGCTTGCAAGTATTCAAACAGTAAACGACTGACCGGTGACAACGATGCCTCATCGCGTACCACCAGAATCAGCCGTCGAGCCGCCCATTCATCGGTCAGCGGCACCGCCCGCAAGCCCAATGTCCGGCCGAACAACTCATAGGCTTTCTGCGGCAGGATACCGATCCCCATATTGGCCTGGACCATGCGGCACATTGCATCAAAACCCGGCACATGGATGCGCAGGTGCAGCATCTTGCCTGCCTCCCGTGCAGCCGCATGGGTACGCATATTGATCGAACTGGCCGAATGCAGCCCGACATAATCGCAGCCCAAGGTCTCGGTAAACGACAGCCCTTTGCGATCGGCCAACGGGTGGTCCATTGGCATCAACACCATCAGGTTGTCCCGTCGATAAGTCACACTGAACAGGCCCTTGGTATCGGTATCACAAGAGCAAATCCCCAGGTCCGCCACACCGTCGAGCACGCCCTGGACCACGCCACTGCTGGGGCGTTCTTCCAGATCGGTCTTGAGTTGCGGATACCGTGCGGTAAAGTCACGCAAGTCTTCAGGCAGGAACTGAATGATCGCCGACAGGTTGGCCAGCATGCGCACATACCCACGCACGCCATCGCTATGCTCACCCAGCTCCAGGCCCATTTTCTGCACGTTGAACAGCATTTGCCGGCCATGGTGCAACAGTGTTTCACCGGCGGCAGTGAGACTCATGCCCTTGGCCTGGCGTACAAACAGGGTCAAGCCGAGCATTTTCTCCAGATCCACCAGGCGCTTGCTGGCGGCCGATACCGCGATGGATTCACGCGCTGCGGCGCGGGTCAGCGTGCCTTCCTCGTACACAGCGACGAACAACTGCAAGGTAATCAGATCCAGGCGACGAATCAGGCTTTTGGACAACATCACACACGCTCAGCGGCCAGACGGTGGATGTCGGCAGGCTCGATCACCGCTTGCGGCGCACCATGGCGGGCCACGGCCAGCATTGCCCGGCCCACAGCCTCGGTACTGACCACCCAGGCCGGGCGCACGCGACGCACCAGCGACAGCAGCGGCCCGATCAAGTTGTAGATCGTCTGGTAAAGCGCGGTTTTCGAGCGCACGCCATGCAACGGCTGGATAATCCCCGGTCGGAACAGGTAAACCGCCTTGAACGGCAGGCGCAGCAAGGCATTCTCGGTCTTGCCCTTGACCCGCGCCCACATCACCTTGCCCTGTTCGGAACTGTCGGTACCGGCGCCGGACACGTACACAAACGTCATCTGCGGATTGAGCCGCGCCAGGGTGCTGGCGGCGACCAGTGTCAGGTCATAGGTCTGGCGGGTGTAGGTGGCTTCATCCATGCCCACCGACGACACCCCCAGGCAAAACAGACAGGCATCAAAACCTTGCAGCAAATGCTCCAGGGGTTGGAAGTCGAACATATCGGCATGCAGCACCTGATGCAGCTTGCCGTGCTCCTGGGTCAACGCCGTGCGCCCCACCGCCACCACTTCCTGCACATCAGCGGCCAGCAGACATTCACGCAACACGCCCTGGCCGACCATGCCGGTGGCGCCGAATAGTAGAACTCTCATAGGGGTGGGCCTCAGTGGCAAGCTTCAAGTTTTAAGAGCAGTACGAGGTGCCCAGATTAACAGCTTGTCGCTTGAAGCTTGCTACTGCCCAACCTAAAACGCGCTGCGGAAAATTTCCTCGATCTGGCGCTGATCCGCCCGCCGTGGGTTGGTCAGGCCGCACGCATCCTTGAGGGCGTTGGCGGCCAGCAGCGGGATGTCTTGCAGCTTGGCGCCCAGCTCGCGCAGGCCGGCCGGGATGTCGACATCCTGGGACAGGCAGCGGATCGCCGCGATGGCCGCCTGGGCGCCCTCTTCGGGGCTGGCATGCTTGTCGGTCACCCCCAGGGCGCGGCCGACGTCGTTCAGGCGCGCCGCGCTGACACTGGCGTTAAAGCTCTGGACGTGGGGCAGCAACACTGCGTTGCACACGCCGTGGGGCAAGTCGTAGAGGCCACCCAACTGGTGGGCCATGGCGTGGACAAACCCCAGGGAAGCGTTGTTGAAGGCCATGCCGGCGAGAAATTGCGCGTAGGCCATGTTTTCCCGGGCGGCCATGTCGCTGCCATCGCGCACGGCCAGGCGCAGGTTGGCGCTGATCAATTCAATAGCCTTGATCGCGCACGCATCGGTGATCGGGTTGGCGGCAGTGGACACATAGGCTTCGATGGCGTGGGTCAGCGCGTCCATACCAGTGGCGGCGGTCAGGCCCTTGGGCATGGCGACCATCAGCGCCGGGTCGTTGACCGACAGCAGTGGCGTGACGTTACGGTCGACGATCGCCATTTTCACATGGCGGGTTTCGTCGGTGATGATGCAAAAACGGGTCATTTCGCTGGCAGTACCGGCGGTGGTGTTGATCGCTACCAGGGGCAACTGTGGCTTGCTCGATTGGTCGACACCTTCGTAGTCGCCGATATGCCCGCCATTGGTGGCACACAGCGCGATGCCCTTGGCGCAGTCATGGGGCGAGCCACCGCCCAGCGACACCACAAAATCACAACCACTGGCCTGCAGCAACGCCAGGCCATTTTCGACGTTCTCCACGTTGGGGTTGGGCTTGGCGCCGTCGTAGAGCACCGAGTCGATGTCCTGCATCGCCAGCTTCTCGGCAATCATGCTGGCCACGCCCGCCTTGGCCAGGCCAGCGTCGGTGACGATCAATGCCTTGCCAAAGCCGTAGTTACGGATCGCGCTCATGGCTTCGTCGAGGCAATCGATGCCCATGATATTGACGGCGGGAATGAAGAACGTGCTGCTCATGGTGAACCCTCGGGGATACGTTGATGCCTACAGCATCGACCGCACAGGCCTGCGGCATCTTGACCAGGATCAACGCCCGCCCGTGATAAAGTCATCGCCCAGCCGTTTTTGAGTAGACCCGCCGCAATGAAGGATTTCCAGGATATCGACGCCGCCCTTGAAGACTGGAACGCACTGCGCAGCAGCACCACCTTTGCCGCCATCCTGATCGGCAACGGTGCCAGTCGCGCGGTGTGGGAAGACTTTGCCTACGATTCACTGTTTGAAAACGCACGCACGGTGGAAGAAAAGCCCTTGAGCGCTTCCGAACTGAGTGTGTTTGACGCGATGCAGACCCGCAGCTTCGAGCAGGTGCTGGGTGCCCTGAAAACCACCAGCCGCGTCAACAAGGCCCTGGCCGTCAGTTCCGCCGCGCCACGTAATCGCTACTACGCGATCAAGGAAGCGCTGATCAACACCATCCACGCCGTCCATATCCCATGGCGCTTGGTGCAGCCATCGACCCTGGCCACGATCCATCAGGAACTGGCGAGTTACAAGACGGTGTTCACCAGCAATTACGACCTGCTCAACTACTGGTCGATCCTGCATACACCGGGCATCGACGACCTGTTTCGCGGCGCCGACTCACGCTTTGACCTGTGCGATAGCGCAACCACCGCGACGCGTATTCTTTACCTGCATGGTGGCCTGCATCTGGTGCGCAACCTGGATGGTTCGGCGCGCAAATTGCCGTCCACCGACAGCACCTTGCTCAGCAGCTTTGCCATCAACAACACCCTCAAGACCCTCGACGACGTGCCGCTGTTTATCAACGAAGGCGCCAGCAGCGAGAAGCTCAAGAGCATTCGCGGTTCGGATTACCTGTCGTTCTGCTATGGGCAGTTGCTGGGACAGGAAGGCGCGCTGTGCATTTTCGGCCATCACCTGGGCAAACAGGATGGGCACTTGGTAGAAGCTATTCGCCGCTCGAGGATCAAGACCCTGGCGATCTCGGTATTTGGCCGCAGCGAAGGGTTTATCCAGCAGCAGAAGCGCCGCTACGCGGGCCTGTTTGAAGACATGGAGGTGCAGTTGCGGTTCTTTGCGGCGCGCAGTCATGCGCTGGGCAATCCGGCGCTGTCGGTGCCGGTCGAGCACTGATCCCAGCCTAACTGGAGACCCTATGTGGGAGCGGGCTTGCTCGCGATAGCGATGGGTCAGACGCTGGATGTGTTGAATGACACTCCGCTTTCGCGAGCAAGCCCGCTCCCACACAAGCCAGCTCCTACATTGACCGCATTCCAGGCCTATTCTTCGGCGCTGTGTACCACCACCAGCAACTGTGCCTGCACTTCGCCCACCGAGCGGATCCGGTGGGGCTTTTGCGCATTGAAGTGCAATGCGTCGCCGCGCTCGAGCAGCACCCGCTCGTTCATGAAGTCCACTTCCACCCGGCCTTCGTGCACAAACAGAAATTCCTCCCCCACGTGTTCCTTGAAGGTCTTGTCACTGAATTCGGCCGGCGGGTAGATGATGAACGGCAGCAGGCTGCGTTCGCTGACCTGGTGGGCAAGCACCGCATAACCTGGCGAGGTGTCAGGCCGCTCATGGCTGCGCACCAGGCTGTAGCTGTCGAGGCTGACGTTGTCTTCGCTGAACAGCTCTTCGACCTTGACGTTCAACGCCTTGGCCAGTTTCAGCGCGGCGGCAATCGACGGCGTGTTCAGGCCACGCTCGATTTTCGACAGGTAACTCTTGGTCATCCCGGATTTTTCGGCCAAGGCCTCCAAGGTGACACCGAGTTTTTTTCTCAATAATTTCAAACGGATAGACATGCGAAGCGATCAATCCAAACAAGTTTCGATGATTATAGCTTGTCAATGACACAAAGTGTCATATAGCATCTTTCGTGTCATTTGCAGAACCCAACGACCTTGCGAGCAGCGGGAACCAGCAAATCGACGTCCATTGAACCACCCAAAGGACAC
>Ga0180008_1001489_pt1 | contig 14621 bp, 18 predicted proteins | sample MM_PW_MetaG_FD_121121 | JGI IMG/M metagenome (GOLD analysis project Ga0180008, IMG submission 121121) | Groundwater microbial communities from the Aspo Hard Rock Laboratory (HRL) deep subsurface site, Sweden - MM_PW_MetaG | ecosystem: Environmental > Aquatic > Deep subsurface > Groundwater... | reverse complement strand
TTCCGAAGGTTCGCCGAATCGTAGTTCAACTTTTAACCAGAGGGGGGGGTGCTTCAACTGCATTCCCCCCTTTTTTATCAGGAGATTTATGAAAATCGTAATGATATGCCGTCACGCCTGCATCCGGGTACAGAAGATGGCAATCCCGCTCATTGACAAGGGATATGAGGTCCACTGCATAGCGAACCGGATACCGGCCTATGCAGACCGATATCGGAGTTTGATGATCTTCCAGACACAGGATCAGCTATTCAAAGCAATTAAGCTACACGAAAATACGGACGTTTTTCACTGCCATAATGAACCCAGCTGGTTTGTTACCGCCGTCAAGAACATCCGCCCCAGGGCTAAGACGGTTCTTGATGCCCACGACTCGATGCTGATCAGGGTGGCCCCTGAAGATGAGACACAGGACAGAATATCGATTGATGAGCGCAATAACTTCCAGCTTGCGGACGGGATGGTGTTTGCATCTCAGGCCATGGCCGATATTTGCCGGAAGGAATACGGTCTTGATCAACCTCATGCGGTGGTCCCCTCCTATGTTCCGGAAGAGTTTTACCGGCTTGATTCATGGAAATGGATAGGGGGAATCGTCTACGAGGGCCGGGTTGACTTCCCAGATGAGATCAAAGAGGGGAAAGAGCTGCCGTTTTTCTCCTACGCAGAGTACACGGGATTGGCTAAAGCCCTGCATGAAAAAACCATCCCCTTTTATCTTTACACTCCCCGGAACAAGGATGTGCAAGAAACCTACGGGGATACGGCCATCTGGAAAGGGTCCTATGAATACGGGAAGTTGATACGGCAGATCGGCCGGCACCAGTTCGGGCTTGTCGGGAACCTCGATGAGCATCTTGCATGGAAACATGCGATGCCGAATAAGCTGTTCGAGTACCTGGCGGCGGGTCTCCCGGTGATCGCTATCAATGCCGATAGCGCTGGGGCATTCATCGAAGAGCACGGGTTTGGAATGAACGTTAAGACCGTGGATGAGATTGTCGATAGATGGACCGAGCACAGGAAGTGCAGGGCGAACGTGGCGAAACATCGGCTTGACTGGTCCATGGAGCGGCACATTGATAAGGTCGAGAAGGTTTATAAGGAGCTGGTATGAAAATCCTCCTCCACTGCCCCGATTGGGGAAATAGATGGATACCGTACTTCAAGAAGGAGTTAAGCCGGTACGATCTTACCGTCACCCATTCCATGGATGATAAGGTGGTGGGCCCCATGAGCGAAGAGGCCGATGTCCTTATCAGCATGTGGTTAAGCGAGGCCATAGCCTTTTGGTCGCATTGTTACCCCCACAAGAAGATCATCTCATACTGCAGGCGCTATGAGGTATGGCAGGATGAGTCCTTTGATATGATCGATTTTAACCCCGTTAATGCCGTTATCTTCGTGAGCGACTATATACGAAGGGTATTCCTCAAGAGGTTCACGAAGGGGATTCCTCCCAAGACATACCTGATACCCAACGGTGTCAACCTCGATGAGTTTCCCCTTCGGGGCCCTATGGCAGGAACAAACAAGATTGCCCTTGCCTGCATGATGAAGGGCGTTAAGAACATCCCTATGGCATTTCAGATATTGAAGGTTCTACCAAAGCGATACACCCTTTACCATGTTGGGGTCCCAAAGGATTGGGCCACCTACGGTGAGCTCATGTCCTACATGCACAAACTCGGGCTTGGCAACAGATTCTTTCAGGAAGGTTATTTGAAGCCCGAATATATGGAGAAATGGTTCCAGGATAAGGATTTCATCCTCTCAACATCGATCAGCGAGGGGAACCCCGTCAACGTCCTGGAGGCTATGGCCATGGGAATAAAGCCCGTCATTCATGCGTGGCCAGGGGCGCGTGACCAGTTCCCGGAAGCCCATATCTTTGAAACGGTTGATCAGGCGGTGAACATCATCCAGAGCGATGAGTATAACGCCCAGGCGTACCGGCATTATGTGGAGATTGGGTATTCGACGGATAACTACCAGAAGATTCATGGGGTGATTGAGGAGGTGTGTGATGATAAAGTATAAGGTCACTTTCCTTTTTCTGGTGTTAGTCTTACTGTTTGGCTGCGTTACCACAAGACAGAATCATATAGATTTCACGTTTCGCAGTGCTCCTGTAAGACTGCAGGTCCCCCCGGAATTCCCATCAAAACAGTCCTATGAGAATGTCACATTGCACCGCATGGGGGCGGATCTTTGGCTTGCCCATGGCATTGTAGATACTGACAAAAAAGAATGCTGGCATTTGTTTCTGAGGGATTCAGTCCCGGAAGCTGTCGGCATTGCTCATTATATCGTGGTGCTTCAAAAAACATGGATCTATGAAAATGGGAAACCAGTTGAAAGTACGGCAGAGGAGTTGAATTCTGTCTTGATGAAGTATGTTATCGGGGTGATTTAATGATCCAGCTTAAAGGCAACAAATACATCGTCACGGGTGGTGCGGGATTCATTGGAAGCCATATCGCTGAGGAGATCGTGAAGCAGGGGAAACAGGTCGTCGTCATTGATGATCTATCGGCGGGGAAGAAGGAGAACCTCGAAGGGTGGTGGAATTCGGCGCAGTGCGAGTTTATTCATGAAGATATCCATATTTTATTGGCCCTATATGAGGCATTTGCTGGAGCAGATGCGGTATTCCACAACGCTGCATCTAAATGTTCTCGGTGCATTGAAAGTCCTTACCGTGACATCCTGGTAAATGCGAGTGATTCTATCGGTGTGTTCCTGTCTGCGCATAATTATGGCCTAAAAGTAATCCACGCCTCCACCGGCTCAGTCAATGACGGCGCCCCTGTCTCCTATTACGGTGTCTCGAAGCTGGCCGCCGAAAAGTATCTCCCTGTTATCAAGGGCTATCATCCCGATTTCCGTTACACGATCCTCAGATACTATCACGTCTACGGTCCCCGGCAAGACGACAGCGATAAAGGCGGAGTGATCCCCATCTTTGCACGTAATATCAGGGAGGGGAATCCGATCAGGATCTTTGGTGACGGTAAGCAGGTACGACATTTTACATGGGTTAAGGACGTGGTGAACGCTAATTTCTTCGCTGCGAACGAGGATAAAACGGACGGCGATACCTATAACGTGGTTTCGGATGTGAAGGTATCCATCCAAACGCTCGCATGGAACATGATGCAATTAACAGGGTGGGAAAACAGTGTTCCAATCGTTTATGAACCCGAGCGCCCCGGCGACATCAAGCATTTCAATATTTCGAACGGTGACATCCTTCAGGCCGGATTCCCAGGGTTTACGAAGGGTTTCAAGGAAGGCTTAAAAGAGACAATGTTTCATTACAGTGTCCCACAGGGTGCAATACCTACTAAAAGTAGAGGTAATTTAGGTGATCGTTCCAAAAACAATCCTGGCCATAGGGGCACATACTGATGATGTGGAACTTGGGTGTGGTGGAACCATTGCCAGAATGAAGGCATGTGGCGCCGATGTGTGGGCCTGCATCTTCTCTCAGGTAAATCCGTCTAACCCCGAATGGCCGCTTGTATCCGAATTCAGGGAATCAATGTCACGATTAGGTGTCCCACCGTCCCGACAGATCTTAGGCTATATCTACCCAATGCGGCGCCTCAGCTACCACAGGCAGGAGATCCTTGAGAACCTGTTTGAGTTACGGGACACAATAAATCCCGACATGGTGATTCTGCCATCTCCCGATGACCTCCACCGGGATCATTACACCATATCTCAGGAGGGCACCAGGACGTTCAAGGGGGTGACAACCCTGGCCTATGAACTTCCGTGGAATAACATCAACTTCAGGACCGAGGGGTTCATAGGATTGAAACAGCACCACGTCATTAAAAAGGTTCACGCCCTTAATGCGTACCAATCACAGGCACGAAAGAAGTACATGAGACCGGAATTTATAGAGGCCCTTGCAACAACCAGGGGGGTTCAGATCAACATGGACTATGCAGAAGCCTTCGAGGTGGTGAGATGGGTAATGCCAGTCGTTTAGAGTTCGCCAGATCAAGACTGCATCTTCGGGATGATCGATGCGAGTATCCGGTAAATGTTGCGATTCATCCTAATGTCAGGATCGGTGAAGATGTCGAAATTCAATCCGGCGCGGTGATCGGTCATTCAGGATTCGGTTACGAGGTTGATGAAAACGGGATACCGATTGAGATAGTCCACCTTGGCCGTGTGATAATTGGGGACCATGTAAGGATAGGGGCGAATTGCACGGTTGACCGCGGAACCGTTGATGACACCATAATCCATGAACACGTGAAGATAGATCAGAATTGCCATATCGCCCATAACGTCGAGATAGGGCCGCGCACTATGATCGCCTCCGGGACAATCCTCGGGGGCAGTTGCAAGATAGGCGAGGATGTATGGATTGGACCCGGGACTATTATGATGAACAAAATCAAGGTAGGGGATAGGGCTTTCATAGGGGTTGGCTCGGTGGTTATCAGGGACGTGCCGGCTGGTATGGTTGTTTGCGGGAACCCGGCCAGGGTGCTGAGGGAAAGACGGGATGATGAATAGCCTCCAGGCCAAATGGAGGGAATCCGTCGCCTCCTATGAAGAGAATTCCTTTGACCCGTCAGAAAAGATAGAGAGATGGAAGGCTTTCGGCGTAACGAGAGAAGTTATCCCCCTCCTGATTCAATCCTCGATAGACAGGGCTAAGACATTCCATGACGCCCTTGATTTCAAACCCGGGGATAAGATTCTCGATCTTGCCTGTGGGAATGGGTACCTGTATGGGTTTAAGCTCTCCGAAATTGGGTACGGCTATCTTCCTTCCGGTATTAATCCCATTGGGATAGATGTTATCCCAAACAATCAATATCCCGGTGTGTTCTCCCGTGGAAACGCCGGGGGCCTCCCCTTCAAGGATTCTGTGTTTGATGGCGCGGTGTGCGTATCATCGTTAAATCATTTCCTTGATCCGGTTGAATCCTTTCATGAGGTTCTAAGGGTCCTTAAACCGCGGGGGAGTTACTTCATATCGTCCGAGACCCTGGATATCCCCATGCCGTTCGGTATTCGTGCCACGGGAAAGCATCACATCTTTGATTTCTCTCCAATGGCGATCCTCAATATGTATTGGGACACGGGATTCAGGAATATTGGATATATAAAGATCTACGATTACGGTAATATCTGTGTGTTTTGGGGGAGCAAGGAGGCAACATGATCGACGTTCTAATGCTGTGCATCAACGATTGGGCTAATACGGGATGGAGGTTCAGCCAGGCCCTTCAGCACATCGGCCTTGACGTGTTATTCCTCAAGGGTGTCATGCATAAATTCATGTACCCTGAGCAGGGAATCATCCATCCCGATATAGTGAAAGCCCACCTTGCCCAGAAACCGGAGGGTGGGGAAGCCCTATATTATTCCGTCCCTGAATTGAACGAGCTTGCACGTTCGGCCAACGTTATTCACTTTAGAGATACCTGCATCATTGACACCGGGGTTGACCTTGAAAAGAAATGGGTCATCGCACAGCATGGGGGGAGAATCTACCGGCAGCATAACCGTAAAGTGAACAGGGAATTCAATCAATTTGTTGACGCAACAATCATCCAATGTCCCGACCTGTGGGGTCTTGGTGCCAAAAACGAGCATCTCATCTATTATCCCGTCGATACGAACCGCATTAAACCAGTTTATGAACCGCAGGATGACCGGCTTATCATCGGACACTTCCCGTCAATGCCGACATGGAAAGGCACCAGCGTTATCTATGAGACAATTCTGAAGATAGGCAAAGAACATCCTCGCCTTGCGGAGAAATTCGCATACTTCGGGCCTACACATGAAGACCTCAATAATGATCCGAACAAATGGATGTGGCTTACTATATGGAGCAATCACCTTAAAAGAATAGCGATGTGCGACATCCTCATCGAGACCGTATCAAAAACGGCACAGGATGACTTGCCATACGGTGAATGGGGGAATCAGGCGCTTGAAGCGGCGGCCATGGGGAAGATCGTCATTACAAACACGTTGACGGCGGATTTGTACCGGAAAGAGTACGGTCCCGGGTGCGCCCTTCATGTTGCGAACGACGCGACAGAGCTGGAAGCCCAACTGATTAAGATCCTCAATATGGGCGGAGATGAAATGATGGAGCACAGGTATAAATCCCGTGAATGGGTAGAGAAATATCACAGCATCGAAAAGACAGGCGAACGGTTGTGGGAGAAAATCTACAAACATCTGAAACCGAAAGGATAATGATGATGCAGGTCACGCTTGGCCAGCCATGGATGAAGAAGATCATCGTATTCAGTCACCCGAGGTCGGGCACCCATTTTCTCATGAACACTATTGCTGATAACTTTGGGTACACATCTACAAGATGGATAGACCTTGATTACCCACGCCCCTATAACTGGTACTTGCCTGCGAATGTAGCGGAATTCTTTCAGGACTTCAAGGGCCATCCCGTGGCGAATATCTTTAAATCTCATCATCCTTTCGAGTTTATCCAGGATGCTTTTGAAGAAATGGTGAAGGAATTTTTGGTTTTCTACATTTACCGGGACATAAAAGATGTCATGGAGAGCTACTGCCGCCTCCTTAATGCCTTTCCTTTCAACGAAGGCCCGAAGTGCAGGAGCGGTAAACAACTGGCTATGACTGAACCATGCGGGGCGCTTCTAAGATATCAGCAACGACAGTACCAGAATATGCAAGAGCGATATTGGGACCATTTAGACGGTTGGATGGGGAAAGACGAGGTTATCTATGTCAGGTTCGAGGATCTACGGGACGATTTTGAAAACACCGTCAGGGCTATCGGGAAATCAATACGCCGGTCATGCCCTGATCGAATCGTGAAACCCTATAAGGATGACAGGACCATCACACCGGAACTGGTAGCAAAATTTCACGGGGTAGCGGTCAATGGTTGATTTCGCCCTCATAGGGGCAGCCGGCTACATTGCGCCTAAGCACCTTCAGGCCATAAAGGACGTTGGCGGGAACCTCGTGGCGGCCGTTGACCCTCATGATTCGGTGGGGATAATTGACAGTTACTTCCCCGAGTGTTCCTTTTTTACCGAGTTTGAACGGTTTGACAGGCACTGCGAGAAGTTACGGCGCCAGGGACATGGGATTGATTATGTCTCAATCTGCTCCCCCAATTATCTACATGATGCCCATTGCCGCTTTGCTCTAAGGATAGGGGCAGATGCGATATGTGAAAAGCCCTTGGTTCTCCATGAAAGGAACCTCGACTCCCTGAAGGACATGGAGGAAGAGAAAGGGCGCAATATATACACCATCCTCCAGCTTCGCCTTCATCCCGAGATAAGCAAATTCAATTTATGGAAAACCAAATTCCCGATGCGGATAGCCATTGAGTATGTCACACCGAGGGGGAAATGGTACGACCATTCATGGAAGGGGGATGTTAAAAAATCCGGTGGCCTTGCTACAAACATAGGGATTCACCTGTTCGACCTTTCCGTGTCTCTTTTCGGGAAATGCAAGAACGTGACCGCATGGACAGAAAATAACCGGCTTTGCAAGGGGTTTATGGAACTGCAATCAGCCAAGGTTTATTGGGAGCTATCGGCAGAGATGGGCAGATCCCCCGTCAGGAAATTTATAATCAATGATCAGGAGATCGAGTTGTCAAACGGGTTTAAGGACCTCCACACCAAATCCTATGAGCAGATCTTGGCGGGCAAGGGGTTCGGGATAGAGGATGTCAGGGAATCGGTAAGGATATGCGAGATCATAAGGAAAACACAGCATGATAACTATTCATGAATTCACGAACATCTACGACGCGACGATAGGCCAAGACTGTTCGGTAGGTGCATTTACCGAGATAGGCCCGGCAGAGATAGGGGACCGGGTGAGGATAGGGGCTCATTGCTTCATTCCTGAAGGGGTGTATATCGGTGATGACGTGTTCGTCGGCCCCAGGGTGACGTTCCTGAATGATAAATACCCACCGTCTCATGGGGAATGGAGGAACGGTCCCCTTACTATTGTTGAAGAAAGGGCGAGGATAGGCTGTGGAGCAATCATCCTCCCCGGCGTAATGATAGGCCGTGACAGCCTCATAGGGGCCGGATCGGTCGTGACAAAGGACGTGCCACCGGATGCGGTGGTTTATGGAAATCCGGCGAGAATAAAAGGAGAAGTATCATGAAGAAAGACAATGACGGGTTCAAGGATGTCCCTAATTGTGGGGTAAGTCAAGCCGACCTTGAGAGGGGTTACTCGAACGGCATGGCGGAAGAGACAGACAGGAAAGACGATCTTGGGGGATTCGGATTCTGCTCCGATTTTCCCGGAGAGAAGAGGTTTGGCGGGTTTCTCGGGAGGGGGCTGATATGGGAAAGATAAATCTAAAAAACCCTGTTGCCTACAGGACCCCGGAGGGGAACACCCGGGTTCAATTCCGTAATGGCAAGGAGATCTGTTTCAATCACGATGGATGGGAGATCGATGATAATGGAAACGTTATCAAGGATGCCGAGTATCTGGCGCACCAGATGGATAAGGACCAGATTATCGATGCCCTTAAATCCCACATTACGCCGATTCAATTCAACCCGAAGGACAAGATTGAAGAACTGAGAAGGCTATTGATTGATGTCTCGGAAGGGAAGGAACAGCCTAAGCCGGCCCCCCCACCGGATGATAGCCAGGCGTTGAAAGATGAAAACAAGGAACTGAAGCAGCGATTGGCTGACCTTGAAGCCAGGTTAGACGGAATGCCAGGACCTCAGCCTACTGAGGCCATCCCGTTAGGCGATGAAGAGAAGCCAGCCGAAGACCCCCTTCACGAGCTTACGAGACCTCAGATCATGAAAATGCTCACTGATATGGATGTCAAGTACAAGATGAACGATACCAAGGAAGAACTCCTTGTCATCCTGAAAGAAGAGATTGCGTTTAGAAAGGAACCGTAATGCTTGATATCTTCAGCCCAATGAACACCGAGAGCATAAAGGTCAAATACGACATCGTCCCCTACACCTCCGGCCGCACTCTCGAACTCGGCTGTGGCCCGTGGAAAGCATACCCTCATTTCATAGGGATTGACCTTCGGGAGGACTGGCCGCCACATATACCATGGCTTCCGGATATCGTTATGGATTGCAATTATTTGGGGATGTTCCAAGGCCTGTCCGTTGATTCTGTGTTTTCAAGCTACCTCCTCCAGTTCATGGACGATCCCCTTAAAGCCCTCAAGGAATGGTGGCGGGTGATCGCTCACAACGGGTATCTGGTCCTTTATCTTCCCCATTCTGATTATTATCCTGACCCCGGTATCAAGTACACCAAAATAGATCAGGATATGATCATCGAGTTAATGAAACAGGTTGGCGGGTGGGACCTCCTCGTAAACGAGGAAAGGATTCTCGATTCCGAGTATTCATTCCTTCAGGTCTACCGTAAATATTCTGACAAGACTCACCGTTTCACGTGCAACAAACCTGAACCGGAGAAAACCTGTGCTATTGTCCGGTACGGCGGCGCCGGGGATATGATCCAGGCTTCCAGCATCCTGCCTGAATTAAAATCGGACGGGTATCACATCACCCTCTACACAAACGGGTACGGCTATGAACCCATTAAGCATGACCCCCATATTGACGAGATCATAGTACAGAGCAAGGAGCAGGTCCCAAACCACGAGCTTGGGGCATTCTGGGCGGTCATAAGGAAGAAATACGATAAATTCATCAACCTAAGCGAATCGGTTGAAACGACGTTGCTGTGTGATCCCCATCGGCCTATGCACAAATGGCCGACCAAAGCCCGGGACATGGTATTACACGACCATAATTACCTCGAAATCACTCACGCAATAGCGGAAGTACCGTTCAGGATTCATGCTAAATTCTACGCGACACCGAATGAAGTTAAGTGGGCGAAGAGGCAGAGAACGGGATTTGACAGGGTTATATTGTGGGTTCTGTCCGGGAGTGGCGTACATAAATGCTGGCCGTATATGGACCAGATCATAGCGCGGGTTCTCACGACATATACCGATTCCAGAATATTCTTTTGCGGTGATGAGTTATCTCAGATGCTTGAATCCGGATGGGAAGACGAAAAACGGGTGATCAAGACATGCGGACAGTGGAACATTAGGCAATCAATGGCGTTTGCCGAGCAGTGCGATTTGGTTATAGGGCCGGAAACGGGGGTCATGAATGCCGTTTCCATGCTCGATATGCCTAAGATAATCTTTCTGTCTCACTCCTCGATTAAAAACCTTACCCGGGACTGGAAAAATACGACATCCCTTATCCCCAAAGATTGTGCCTGTTACCCATGCCATAAGATGATCCACGGTTGGGAGCATTGCGAGAGGGACCATGAAACAGGCGTATCAGTATGTCAGTCAAAGATAGGGGTTGAAACGGTATGGGAAGCGATAAAGACAGGGTTATTTGTCGGAAGACGGAGGGCGGCGTAGAATGACAACATCAGGCAGCTATGATTTTTCAGTAAGCGGAGATGACATAATAAAGGATGCACTCCTTGATCTGAACGTTATTTATCCAGGACAATCGCTCGATCCAGATATGGTGGCCGATGCAAGGCGATCCCTTAACGCTCTCACCAAGCAGTGGATGGGACCGCCCAATTATCTTCTTCCTGGAGACAAGGTATGGCAGCGGGACACCACCACCCTCACCTTGACGGCTACTGCCAGTTACACGATCAAGCCGGGGACGCTGGCCTATACATCCGGAGGTACAACCGAGATATCGGTAGGCGACACGATTACCGGGGCGACATCGGCCTTCACCGCCACCGTGATAGCCGTATCTCTCACATCCGGCACATGGGCAGCCGGGGACGCCGCGGGGAATCTTACCATAGTAGGCCAATCCGGGACATTCGTGGCCGAAAACCTGAATGTTGGGGCAAGTACCAATGTCGCGTCTATCGCCGCCGATTCGGACCAGGGCGGAGGTGGAAAGGATATTCTTGTACCGGTTAAAATCCTCGTCTGTTATCGGCGTAATTCCGATGGGATAGACACACCGATGACTGAAATGGGGTTTGATGAGTATCAGGCCATAGGGGATAAGGACGCATCAGGAACGCCTACCAGGTATCTGTATGAGAGAAAAACAGATGCAGGGTACCTCACCCTCAACTGTGTCCCGTCCGATACAGACGACACCATTATCGTCACGTTTTTGAGACAGCTTCAGGATATTGATGCATCGGCAAACACTCCCGATTTCCCGAAAGAATGGTATCGGCCCTTGAAATGGAACCTCGCCCTTGAACTTGCATCCGGGCAATACGAGGTTTCGGATAAAAAATATAACCGGATTGAGAAACGGGCCATGGAATCGCTCGGGCTTGCTCAGACCTTCACCCCTGAAAATGCAGAAGATGATATGTACTTTCAGCCGGATAAGGATATTTAATGGAAATTCCTTTCGCATTAGGTCATTACAAGGGCCGGTCCCTGAATATAAACGCCCAGGAGTGCATTAACTGGTTCTCTGTGAAGGATTACCGCGGGGGCAAGCGCGATGCCCTTATAGGGACGCCCGGAATTGTAGAGTTTGCCGACCTTGGAATTGATTATCCTATCAGGGGAATGCATGTCTTCGGGGATTATCTGTATGCCGTATGCCGTCAGGGCTTTTATCAAATAGATTCATCCGGGACCGTTAGCCTCGTTGACGATATCGAGTCATTATCCGGGGTCGTCAAGATGGACGATAACGGAATTCACATGCTCATTGTGGACGGTACTTTCGGATATACTTTCGATGGGACTACCCTTACCAAAGTTTCAGATACCGATTTCCCCGGAGCGGATACCGTATGCTTTATTGACGGGTATTTTCTTGTAAATAAGCCGAGCACGGGCCAAGTATGGGCTTCAGGATCGTATGACGGTACATCATGGAATGCCACGCATTATAAAACGGCAGAGGGGTCCCCGGACAATCTGTTGGCCGTTCTGAGGGGAAATAGGCTCTTATGGCTATACGGGGCAAAAACATCTGAGATTTGGTACAATTCGGGATCGGGAACGCCTCCGTTTACCAGGATTGCAGGCGGTTTTTTGAATACGGGGACCGGTGCGAAATTCTCCCCTGCCTTTATTGATAATACTCCATACTGGCTGAGTGATGAACGGCAGATAGTCAGGGCAAGCGGCTACGTTGCAGAAATCGTGTCACCGAGGGCATTGGATCATGTATTTGCCGGATATTCAACCGTATCAGACGCTATCGGGTACGGCTATACCCTGGAAGGATATAGCTTTTATGATCTCACTTTCCCCACTGAAAATGTCACATGGTCCTATGAAATATCGTCAGGAGAGTTTCATAGAAAGGCATTGTGGGATACCAATAACGGTTTCATGCGACATCGTGGTGCCTGCCACGCCTCATTCGCAGGGAAGCAACTTGTCGGTGATTACACTAACGGGAAAATCTATGAACTGGATCTCGACACCTACACCGACGATGGGGATTTGATTCGTCGCGTGAATGTCTTCCCAAGGGTTAGGCCGAAGGATAGAGGCCGGCTTTTCATCCCACGGCTTGAACTTGAATTAGAGGCCGGAACGGGATTGATAACCGGACAGGGGCGGACACCGTATGCAATGCTCGACTGGTCTGACGATGGAGGCCATACCTGGGGGCCGGAGAAATGGAAAGAGGTTGGCAAAATAGGAGAATACGGAGAACGAACCATATTCGAGCGTCTCGGGTCAACGATAGGCAGACATTTCAGATTAACAGTTGCGGATCCCGTGAAGTGGGTTTTAGTAGGGGCCCACATGCAGGGACCTTTCATGTCGGAGAGGTGATGCCATGGCAACCAATATTGTTTCAGAACCGCCTATTCATACACCGATGTTTGTGGATAAAGAAAAACGGGTCATGTCGGAGGAATGGATAGAATGGTTCTCAAGCGTTTGGAATGTAATCGGGGCTATTGACGCCAGGGTGGAGGCGTTGGAACCATGATTAGATCCGCTAAAGAATCGGATGTTCCTCAAATGATATCACTGGATAATTGCGCCATGGTTAATGAGGTAGAATTATTTAAAACGCAGTTATCTTTAAAGGATCTTGAAACAGAATTCTTAAAGATGGATCAGGTTGAAATTCCAGTAACCCATACATTTTCAGGTGGTGTCTATATAAGGGAAATATCTGTACCGAAGGGAACAATAATCATAGGGAAACGACACAGGCATGAGTCATGTAATGTCTTGATGAAGGGCGTTTTAACGCTCTATATGGGAGAAAATGAACCAACGGTGACGATTGAAGGTCCCCTTCTGTTTACTTCACCTCCAGGGACTAAGAAAATGGCTTATTGTCATGAGGATGTTGTTTTTTTGAATATACACCCAACGAATGAAACAGATCTTGAAAAGATAGAGAAGGAATTCATAATTCCGGAAGAAGAGTATCTTTTACAAGAATCAACGAAGATTTTAGAATTAGAGGAGAAATAATATGTCTTGGGTAGCTGTAGCAATAGGTGCATCCGCTGTAGTTGGGGCCGGAGCAGGAATGATATCCAGTTCGAAGGCTGCAAGTGCCACGGAAAACGCAGCGGAACAAGCGTCACAGGCCACAAAGGAAACGTCCGAAAGATCCATAGCGGCACAGATGGAGATGTTCTACCAGAATCGCGAGGACCTGGCGCCCTGGAGGGCGGCAGGCGAATATGGTCTAAGCAAGCTATTGGGAACGCCGGATGTCGCCGGTGGAAGTGCCGGGCCAACAGCGGGGACGGCTCAGAACTATTTAAAGCCGTCGGGTGAAGGAACTCTTCCCCCGGGTGGTACGTCTTCCTATGCGTCTCCAAACGCGATAAGGCAACCCCAAAAGGAGATGTATTCCGTGCCGGGTCTCGGGACGGTTGACAGGGCTACCCTGTTAAACATGAATTACCAACCGGATGAAGGCAACTGGGGTGTACCGGGCGGGATGGGGGATACTATATCTCCAACCGGGGGGTCACCCTCCATTCCTGCGGCGACGACCGAGAATCAACAGAATTATCTTCGCTATACTGGTGAAGGCGGATTACTCGGTGAAGGAGCGCCAACCTTCCCGGGTCCAGACCTTACGACTGCCCCCAACTATGCCGGGCCGGATCTTACGAAAGCGCCTAATTGGGGGGGGCCGGACCTCACACAGACGCCGAAATATGAAGGTTTCGATCCAAATAGGCTTACTCAATTTGCGGGACCGGAAGAGACAATATACTCGAAACAGCTTTCCGATATGGTGGGCAAGGGCACTGGTCTGGACCAGTTTACCACAAGCCCTGGGTATCAGTTTCGCCTCGGAGAAGGCCTGAACGCCATAGAGACAAGCGCATCGGCCAGGGGGTCGCAGCTATCCGGCGATACCCTGAAGGCATTGAACGATTATGCTCAGAGTTCCGCTTCAGATGAATATGAAAAGTGGCTGTCTCAGTGGTTCCAGAAGACACAATTCCTTTCAGAGCAGGATGCGACCGAGCTTGCCAAATATTATGCAAAGGCAGGCTTCTTACAAAACCAGGATCAGGCCACCAAATCCGCAGAATATGAAAAGGCGGCATGGCTGGCAAACCAGTATCAGACGGACCTCGGG
>Ga0180008_1001488_pt1 | contig 14628 bp, 16 predicted proteins | sample MM_PW_MetaG_FD_121121 | JGI IMG/M metagenome (GOLD analysis project Ga0180008, IMG submission 121121) | Groundwater microbial communities from the Aspo Hard Rock Laboratory (HRL) deep subsurface site, Sweden - MM_PW_MetaG | ecosystem: Environmental > Aquatic > Deep subsurface > Groundwater... | reverse complement strand
CCCGCCTGCAAGGGATAGAAAAGTGAAATCTGAAAAATACCTTGCTCCATATAATAGGCATCTCCCATCGTCGAATTATCGGGAGCGGCTGGCATAAGATATATTGCCGCATACGGAACGCCGACGACAGGGGTAAAAGATTTATTTTCCCATGCGTAACTGATAGGATTAGCCATGCTGTTTAAGCGGGTCTCAAGTGCTGCTCTTACAGAACCAATGCTCATTTATTCACCCCCGCCACAGCCTGTTCAACGATCCCGCCAAATTCCACACAGGCAAGTCCAACCATGCCATGCGGGGCTTGGTGGCTTCCGCTGTGGTCTGTACGTCCATTTTCAAGAACCTGAGCATAATCAAGGTTGTTTGCTATATAATAAACCTTGCCTGCTGATTTTGCCGGGATACCTGCTTGGATTCTCGCCTTTGTCGGTTCGCCTGTTTTATCCAAACCTTCAATTTCCCCCGGTGGAAGTGAATTGATTCCAAGTTGCCAATTAGCGCGAAAATGTCCGCCACTATACCCTTTTGGCGGTTTTGATTTCCATGGGGGGACACCTCCTTCTCCCCCGCCCTCTGGAAGTCCAACAGGTGAGCGCATGATAATCGAATTGGCAAGTCCCACAACCGTTCTCCTGACAACCGCATCGGATTTGTTATGCACATTCACAACGAATTTTTTTATATCCAGTAAAAAACTCAAGCTACACCTCTCAAATTACAATCAAATAAAACCGTTGTTCCTGCTGGACTAAGTGCCTTGATTCTGGTTATCGTTCTCACCATGCCACCTGCTGTTACCGTGTCATTCACCAAAGGAGCTGTTAAAGCCGTTCCTGTAGAATTCACTGCCGATAAAAGAAGTTGCTTATCACCTGAAAGAATAAGTACACCATCAATATTCTTATCTGCATAATCAAAGATAACTCCGGTTCCGGCCTGAATTGTCGTCGTAACAGTCGCCTGCCCAGTGACCGGATCATACGCGCCAGAAACTTGCCGGGTAAGTGTTACCTTTTGTCCCTTGCCTTTCAAGAGTTTATTCGCGGTCGCCTGCATCCTTGCGTAAAAATCCATTAACTTCTTACCAATCCTACTGACACGCTCCCGCCTGCCTTCAAATATGGCTGTAAAAGGGCCTCAATCGCTGTGTAGCGGGTCTTTCGATTCGAGGTCTTGTCATATGTTACCTGGATAACTCCTACTTGTTCAGAGGTCACACCTTGCGTTAAATCATCCAGTAATGGCCCTGCAGCGGCACGCAACGCATATTCAGCACAGGCGCGCTTTACGGTCTCCGGCACAATGTTTGTTAGAATTGATACGCCGTTCACAATCACGCCTTGCCGGGGCCAATCAAGGGCCTGTACTAAGGGATAAACGCGTTCCCCTTGCCAGCGGGCCGTAAAGGCTTGAATCATGAACTCCGTTGCTCGGCGAAGAGCTTGCTCTTTCTGGGAGGTCGTGATTGTAAGCCATGGTAAGTTCCCTCTTACCGTATGATAATCATCACAATCCGTCACGCTGATAAGAGTCTCGGCTGTCGCCAATCCACTACCGTTTTCGGTTACTATACTCATGGATATTCCCTCTCAATGCCTGCAAGTGGATATTGAACATCAATCCCATCCAAAGGATACGATATATCTTGCCCCGCTAAAGGATATTGCAAATTATTCAACCATGATCCGGTCATCCATGCTGTTGATGCCCATGAATTTTTTACCCAGACATTCACGCCGGTCCCCAAGGAGTCGCCACCGAACCATTACCGGTTAGGGCTTTATCATTGATAGATTGGACATTTGCGTCAACCTGATTCGCCACGGTAAAAATCAATTTGTCAGTCTGCACCTTGATCGCATCGGCCACCGTATCGACGATGGCAAGGTTAGCCGCTGTAGCCACGCCGGAAAGATCAACTGCAGGCACCGCCACCGTTACGCTTGCCTTCATTACATCTGTCAAATCGCCAACCGTGGGAGCATTGGTCAAATTTATTACGGTAGTTACCGCCGCCTGCGTATCCGCCGGTTTTGTGCGACTACTGATATTCGCATCAATCCTTCCAAGTTCGGTTGTTAAATTCGTTCTTACTCCTGCCGGAATGTCTGATATTTTACCGTCAAGATTAACAATTCTCGTATCCCCCAGGGCCGTGAACCCTGATCCTGTCGCTGGTATATTCTGCACGCTGGCAGGTGTCGCCGCATTCAGGCTGGCCTTCTGCAGCACCCCGAAGTCGATGTTTGCCTGTTCGACCACCGCAACGTCCAGCTTGTCTGCGCCGAAGAGGGAATCCCAAACCTGCTGAGGAACCACCATAAAATCCCGCCAGACAGCCAGATAGGTAGCCGGTTCGGTATGGATTACCCGGAGTCTGCCGAGTGTGTTAGTATCAACCGCGCTGAGGGAAACCTTGTAGCATCCGTGTGCGTCATAGGTTGTGGCGACGAAGTTCGCGCCCTGTTCCCGGACTGCCAACGTCAGACCATTTTTGGAAAGCATGATTCCGGTCGTGGCGTTGTCTAAGGAGGCAAGAATCCCGGTCTTCAGGCTCACGCCATCCGCAAAGTCCAGAACGGGGCCGAAGTTGATGACTGATACTGTCGATTGTCTAAGCCACATTATGCAGCCCTCATTTGCTGATAATAATTTGCAAGCCGAGCCTCACGGCCATAATCCTTCTTAGTCCACACCCCCGCTCCCGCCTCATACATGCACCACGGGAAGGCGTAGAGATAGGCAATCTCCTCGACGGATAGGGCGCGATTGTAGATGGAGACGGAGGAAATGAGGCCGTTGAATAAAGCAACTAAAGCGGGCACGTTTAAAGAACCAATTAAAGAAGGTTGATTTCCATCAGACATTGCGGTAAATGTTCCGCTAACATCTGTTTGAGAACGACTCACTAAAACACCATCGACATATATTTTTATTTTATTTGTTGCACCAGATAAAGAATTAGCATACGTGACAGATACATATTTCCATACATCGGTAGTAAGACCAGAATCTGTTGTTACACCGTAAGCATTATTTCCAAGAAGATCAGTTACGTATAGTCGCAATTTTCCTGTGGTTGGTAATACTGAAAAACTAAATTCTCTTAGATTATTTGAATTTTCATATCTGGAATATATCGATTGCTGACTTATTAGGTTATTCAGTTTAATCCACGCCAAAATAGTCATAACTCCATTTGCTCCAATATGAAAATTTCTTAACCTCGCCCCGTTTCCCGCATTCACATAATCATTACTCCCATCAAACGCCAGTGCCGCACCCTGAGGGCCGGGAACCCAACCGGAGGTGCCGGAGAAGGGAAACATGCTGATCATCTTTCCGTCGTTCATCCCGACAGAATCATGCACAAGGTCGCCCATGCCCTCGTTCATGGTGTAGTGGGCGACGAGGCCGACCGCGAGAGGATGGCTCCTGTTGATGGGAGTCCCAAAAATAGGCTTTATTTGACTGATCCATTCCATATAATTTCCTAAGCGTCCGCACCTACGGCGGTTTGAAATCCTATCTCACAATTCGCCGGGGTCGCATCCAGGATGAACAGGTTTTTCATCAGATGGTTTAAGTTCCCGGCGGTCGGGTTGGTAATCGCAATCACCTTCTGCCCTGCTGCCGCCGTACTCAAAACATCCGTTTTGAAGGCCGTCTTTCCCACGCACATGATGAAGGAAAACAGTCTCGTCCACTCGTTCACGGTGACTTCGTTTCGCACCTGCACGAGAAATTCCGTCCCCAGATGGGCCGTGGTTCCGACAATGGCGCAGAAAAGGTGAAGCATCCCGGAACGAACCGCCGAAAGATCAGCTTCAACAGGAGCAGGAGGAACGGCGGCAAGGGCTATGGAAGTCCAGTCGAGCAGTTCAATGTTCTGGTATTTCGAGAGGGCGACAAGACCGGACAGCCCCGTCATGCGAACCTTCGCCATAATCGTGCTACCCGTCACGCCGTAATTGTTATTAACCAGCACCCGCAGGCCAGTGATCTTCTCCGCGTCGATGGGGATCGCTATACTTTCCACCGCCTGCCCCGCGAATCCGTCAGCATGAACAACGTAGATGTCCGCCGTGTTCAGGTGCTCAAATTGCAGATTGTCCAGAACTTCTATTGTATCGATGGCTGCCATTTTACCCTCCCTGCGGATCGGTTGCGACGAACCGCGCTAATACGGTAGCCTCTTGCGTCGCCCGTACCGTGTTTGCTGTCTGCCATGCGTTACGCGCTGCGATTGCCGCCGCTACGAAAGCGTTGACCGCGCCCGTAGTCGCCTTGCCCCGCACCGTATAGGAAAACACCTTCCCGCCCAGCTCTGTCCATATTGCCGTGGCGGTCTTCTCCTGGGTCGTGTCCGGGTCGTCTGCTATGGTGATTTGCCAGCTCATATTATGTCCTCACTAATCCGACGCTTGCCCCGCTGCCTGATTTCAGGAACGGCGTCAACTTAGCCCCTCCTACTTTTTTTTCTTATACCCTCCGGCATAGATCGCCCGCGCTTGTCTATTCGCTTGCCTCTTAGTGGGGTAAACCTTTCCAGATTTACCCCATTTCCAACCGCTCTTTGTTTTATGTACCGGCAATTTTCACCTTATAAAGAAGCCAGCGTGATCTTGCGCCAGTTCGCATCGGCAATGGTATTTGTAGCAAGGCAATGGTAAAGATTCGTTCCATCCGCGCAAGTCTCATTTGCCACGCCCACGGTGCCATCCACGCCGCCGGTCATAAATACCGCCCCGCCTGCCCATGAAGCATTTGCCAGAGTTTCCGCAAGTGCGATGGCATTCCCGGAGGTTCCCTTGACTTTAGCGGTTGCCGTCACCTTGTCGGTGTCTGTTTTGACTGAGGTTATCGAGGCATTCGCCACAGTCCCGGTGCCGTAAGTTGTCCCCGCGCCTGCTGCGCCGTTTATCGCCGCTACAAGATTGTCAATAGAGGCTTCAGCAGATACCCCCCTTAAAACATCGTTTGCTACTTCGATTCCTTCGCCGCCCAGAAGGGTAGTAGTGCCCCATGAAGCATTTGTCATGGTTTCTGTGGATGCGAGAGAATTGCCCGCTTCCCCGGCCACCTTTGCTGTTGCGGTGAAAATATTCGCTGCGGTTTTCGATCCGGTTATGTCTGCGTGAATGAGGGTGCCGGTCGCATAGGTTGTACCTTCTCCTGCGGCATTATTTACGGCTGCGACAAGGGCATCAATGCTCAGTTCCGCCGATCCGCCGACTACGACATCATTTGCGACTGCCGCCGCATATCCGCCTGAAAGGAATACCGCGCCGCCGGCCCATGCCACCTGTGCGCATGTTTCGGCGATGGCGATTGAGTTGCCAGCGGTCCCGGCCACCTTCGCCGTTGCCAGCATATTTGTCGCATCGGTTTTTGTTAATGTAACATTCACCAGCACCGGCTGCCCGGTTGAAAACTTTGTCCCGGCTCCAACGCCGGTCATGGCAGCTGCCACAAGATTATCTATTTCGGCTCCGGTAGTCGCTTCAACAAGTATTTCGTTCAGAACAGCATTCAGGCCGCCGGTGAGAGTAGCGCCGCCCCAGGACAAACCAGGCGAGTATTCGACTGAGCTGATAACATTGCCCGCCGTGCCGATGGCAAGAGCGGTCACATTGACAGTATCCCCGGCTCCGGCTGCCGCAGACACACTCGGATGAACTACTGTTCCAGTTCCATACAGAGTGCCTTCGCCCGCTGCTTTATTGATGGCAGCAATGAGGTTATCAAGGGAATCTGTGGCAAGCGCTCCGATTTTCACATCGTATGCAGCTGCAAGCGTATCGCGGAAAATATAGACTGTGCTGCCAAGGATCACCCGCGCCCCATCCTGGGGTTGTGCCGTTGCCGTCAGGATGCCCGTTGCTTTAGCTTCAGTAAGCGCTGTTTTGAATGTGTAAGGGATCGCGTCGATTGTGATCGTTTCGGTATTCGCCGCAACTGCGGTAAAGACAAGGTTTTTCGAGGCCGCAATAGCCGCGAGTCCTGTCCGCCAACGATATGTGCGATCCCCCATAACAGCGACTTCATTTTCAACTGCATTCCCGGTCAGAGTCAAAACGCCTGTAGCTTTTACGCCCGCAGCCTGAATAGCCGTTTGGAAAGTATATGCCTGCCCGCCGATTGAAACCGTTTCGTTATTTCCCGCATTTCCGGTAAAGGTCAAAATCTTCGTTGCCGCCACTGCATTGACTGGGGTTTTTTCCGCAATCACCAGAATGGTTGGGTCGATGCGCTCCGCCGTCGCCGTTCCGGTGAACGCGGGTGCTGCAAGAGGCGCCTTCAATGCCAAGGCATCAAACACGCTGTTTCCATCCGGGGCATGAGTGAGGTCGCCATTAGAAATTTCGGCGGCAATCTTGCCCGCTGCGGTTCCCGCCGCATCATAAGCGGTCGAGGCGGTATAGGCTGCCGTACCGAGGCCGAGAATAGTTTTAAGCTCATTGAGTGTTTTCTTTATCCAGGTTCCGAATGGATTAGGAGCACCTACAAGTACATCATTTTCAGCCGTGGCAAGGGAATGAGATACTTTGCCTGAAAGTAAGGCCGAAGCTTCTGTATCAAATTGCACAAGTAACGGATCAGGTACATCCATTGAAATTGTTATCGTTCCCGCCGTGCAGATGATTTTAAATCGTTCCGGCAAGGCGTATGATCCAAATGTCAAATCCGCCCCTGCAATAGCCGTTACACTTTGAGCATCCCCACCGCCGGGAAGCCTTGAAAGCCGGATCGCGGTGCCGGCGCTGCCGGGAGGTGCGGCAATAGTCAGAACTTGCCCGGCGGGGAGATTTAAAGTCTGCTGTTCATTTGCTTGCATATCATTTCACCTTCTTTTTAGTGGATTTGATAGATTTTAAGGAAGGATCTCCTGCACCGATTTGAGGTTCAAAGTATTCAACATCCCCCGGTTTTACGCAATCCTTGAACTGGATATAGTATCCCCATGGATGGGCAGGGTTATTGCTAACAATCTTTACAAGCTCACGTTCCATGGGGCCTCCTCATTGCAGAGTTTGATGGCGGGCAGACTGCGCCTCGCTCATCCTTTGTCGTGTCACTTCGCTTGGGTGATCCTTGCCGTTCGCTCGGCGCGTCACCCATGATTTTAGTGATTTTTCTCTGCGCTGTTCGGGCGTCATTTCAGAAACCTTTGAAGCAATTAGGGTTGACCCCATTGCGGCGCTTTGAAGTTTCTCCCTTGTTGCATCGCTTACGGCATAACCATTAGCGTGCTTTGTCGCCCATGCTTTTGCTGAAATCTCGCTCCTTTTTTCCTTCGGAGTATTGGCATAACGAGCAAGGTTCCTCTCTGTTAAAAGCACCCTCATCTCCGGAGTGTGCTTCATCCCAAGAGCGGGCCTCTTGCCCTTGCGAGATTCACGCATCTTCACCAGCGTTTCTTCACTTGGCCGCCGGAGCCTTTGCGCTTCATCAATAGCCCTTCGTAGCCAACCGTACATCTTGTTTTTGGTCCTGTGTTGTGAAGGGTTATTCACCATCATCATGTTGGCTGCGTAAAGAAGCCGTTCATCATTCCGGTGAATTTGAGCAAGCAAAAGGTGGGCGGTATAATGCTCTTCCGGTGTAAGGGCGACAAGATTCCCTATTTCATCCGTCCCGCCAAGGCATAACGGACACACATGGTGACGCTCAACATATCCGTCAAGGACCCTTGAGCGGGCGCGGATAATCAGGTTATCATAGTGCCTTTGGTAATCCATCGGAACACCTTCCTATGTGCTAACCTGCTAATATTGCGAGGTGTTCTTCTTTCACGCATTTTACGCCCCAAGCGATTGAGATTTCAAATGCAGATTGGTGGTACTCGAGATAATGCGCCACATCAAAGCTCAGGCCGCTTCTGGGGTCGGTAATTGTAGTACGGTCAACTGCCATATCCCCACCTTCGGGAAGCGCGGGCATACGGGTTGCCAAGACGATGGCAGACCGGGCAAAAGCCAGATTCCGGTTGCTCTGTTTATAGCAAGCAATCGCGCAATTATTTTCGGTAATCGCCTTTTGGAGTCCTGGCTTATTGATTACGAAAGTTGCCCCGCTTACGGCGGGGATCAAGGTCTTGTTGACATACTGTGTCGTAGTATCGCCTGTATTAGCGATTGTTACCAGATCACCGGCAACCACCGTTCCCGTTCCGGCAACCGCTAAGGTCATTGTCTCAGTACCAAGGGCATAATCAGTAGTATCCAGGGTCGCAAGGGCTTCCGTACCGATTGCCGGGCTGATAACTGCCGCAGATTCACGGATTGCCATGCCATAAATATCCAAAAGAACGCCCTGGCGAAGTAAGGTTGCATCACCAGCTTCACTAACTTTGGATAATTGTGTAAGGGTCCGGAGGGCCGCGCCTTCAGTCGTTCCGATAACTAACTGAAGATCGGAAAGGGGTGCACCATTATCGGCAAGTATTTTTCGCACATTCGCGGCATCCGCCAAATTGGTTTTGAATAGGGTTGTATCGTTCGGGATTGCAGCACGAGAGGCATTGACATACAGGCCCGCAAGATCGGCCTCAATTTCATTTACAAGGGTACGCATGGCTTGGTAAAACTGGTCAACCATGATCCGGGAAACTCCAGATCCGCCAGGGCTATTCATCTGCATGGACTCTTCACCCTGCCATCGGACAGGGCAAGCCCGCGATTCAGTGATAGCCAATGTTATATTTCCAATAGTTTGCTCACCGACATCAGTTCGATGCTGTGCTGGAGCAATGGTAAATGCTGTGGCTGCCGGCGCGACAAAAGATCGGACTGTCTGGCCGATAGCAGCACGAGCAAGACTTGAATCTCTTGTTACGGCAGGGATGAACCCGACCAATTCCCTCGACACAATGTCAAGGGCAAGGTACAAAGTGGGAATCAAATTTGTGAGGGTATTTGCGGCCATGATTTTCTCCTTTTCTAAATGTGTTTTGGTTTACTAAAAATAAAAAAGCCGAGACTAAAGAATCATATTTGACCCTTCAGGTCTCGGCTTCGCCTTTTTCTATCTCCCTTTAGGAAATAGTTCTGTTTTTAAAAGAGCTTTTTTAGGTAGTTAAAACCCCTCCCGCCTTCATAAACTCCATTTTTCTAACATCAGATAGAGCATCAAAGGCAGTCCGGGTCATTGTTTTTTGCTCGCCTTTCCCATCTCCACCGCCAGGTGCTCCACCACCTGTATTGACGGGTGCATCGACAAAGGCTTTGCCTTCATCCGATTTACTCCATTCGGCAACGAAGTCCTTCAGAAGCTTGTCGCCTACTTTCGCCACCCGGTTCTCGCCGTCCGCCGTTAGAACGACCTGCCCCGCGAGCATAGCCTTTGCCGCTTTCAAATACGAAGATTTTTTGACACCCGCCTCAAGCAGGGCAGTCGAAAGGCCGTTGTCAACAAGCAAATTGTGTGCGACTTTGCTTTCCGTCTCATACGCTTTCTTGATCTTGTCGGACTCGGTTGTGGCGGTTTTCAGCGCCTTGGTTGCCTCTGCCAACTTGGTTTCGGATTCAGCGAGTTCGGCCTGAAGTGCCGCATGATCTACCGGATCAATCTGCGCGTCCTTGGTCGCTTTCTTCAGTTTGCCCAGCAATTCGGTGTTTTTGGCCTTCAGTCCGCCGGTCGCTTCCTCGACCGCCGTTTCGACCGCTGCATCAACAGCCGCCTTTAGCGCCGCTTTTGTGTCCAGATCCTTTGGATCATAAGCCATGATTTTCTCCTTTAGAGAATTGGTTTTGGGCTTTGCCCGATTAAGCTCTCGATATCAATACAGTCCCGTCATCTTCAAGGGTTACGCCATCCGCAGCTCCTATGCAATCGCATCCAGAATGATATACGAGAGCATCTTGTGGCATGGTTTTCAATCTCTCGATAAGTTCACTTACTGTTAGAACATTTTCATTCCCGTAATTATCATCTTGCATAGAACCTCTTTTGGGCTTTGCCCAGTTAGCGTACCAGCCGTTACCCGGAAGGTTTTATATTAGGATACATGGAAAAAAATAAAATGCAAGAACTATTTTTCTATATCCTTTATTCATTGTCAAGTAAATTATTTTGATTTTAATTGCGCAAGCGCATTTGCCCGACGTGTTGCCCATCTCTTCGCGCCCGTTCCCGGAGGCATTTTCTTACCGCGAAGTTTAGACACGCGCTTTTCAATAGTTTCCGCCGATTGTTTCTTGCCCCGATGTGCTTCTGCTGAGCGGGCTATTGCTTCCGTGCTTGGTTTTCTCCCCTTATTGGTTGCGGATATTTTCGCGCACGTTTCAGGAGTTCTTTTTTTCCCCGTATTGGCTAAGGCGCGATGGGCGATTACTTCGGGTGATTGCTTTCTTCCTGATAGTGCGGCGGATAGTTTCGCCCGTGTCTCCAGACTATGTTTTTTGCCGGTTAGGGCCGCCGATATCTTGGCCCTTGTTTCGGCAGTTTGGTTCTTTTTCGCCACCGACATATTGATACATGCTTGCAACGGCATTTTTCGGCCCTTATGATAGGCTAACAGTTTAGCACAATGTTCTGGTGAAAGAGTGCGCCCCTTCAATGCCGCCGATATTTTCATTCTCGTTTCTTCCGTGGGTATCCCCATCCCATCCCCACCTTCTGTTGAATTGGTAAGGTCATGGCCGGCCTTTTTATATTCTGAAATAAACCTGCGTTCTGTTTCTTCCCATTCACTAATAATAACATCAACAACGAGATTGATTTGCGGAGACATCCCCGCTGCTACAATAGAACGTATCCAGTTAAGTTTTCGTGTAGTTTTGGAAACATCAAAAGCCTCTGTCATGTGTTCTTTTAACCGATTTGATAGCTTGCGCGTAGTTTTTCCTATGTACCGAATCTTTTCCGGTGTTCGTGGGTCACATAATACGTAAACATGCACAACCTTTTCCATGATTCTCATTTAGCACGTAAATCAGACAATGTCAAGGGATTTCCATTGAAACTTAAAAGATCGGATAAAGTTATTTTCCCACTTCGCCAAAGTGCAGCACGCCCTGGGCCTAAAAGATCATTTTGATAACCAACTGAATGTCTGGAAAGGAAGGCCGAAAAACTGAGGTCTGCGGGCACCTGGCCCAGATCGCTTGCTCTTGTACCCGTGGGAGGCTCTTCGATGTCGGCACCAAGTTCTTTATAACTCTTCAATATCATTAAAATTTGACACCGGCAATTAGTATGAATTGGCGTCTGGATAAAAGGGATTTTATTTCCACCTATGGGCTTAAAGTTCAGATCCCATTGAGCACCGCTTCTTGCTATACAGATTTTGCAGATTATCCCGTCAAGGGTGGATAGATGGAAATATCCTTTCGATATATCCTCATTTTCCTTATAGACGGCCATTCGTGCCGCACTTGATATGCTCATAATCGAATCATGAACTAAGGCCGATGCGTTACGTCGCAAGATTGAATCCGGGAAACCAATTCCAGGGGTGCCCAGCCGCTTTGAACCGAAAACACGGACGATAATCTGCTGCAATGTCTCCCCCTGAGCAATGCCTTGACGGACGGCGTTCCCATACCTAAAAGCCAGGTCATCGCCTTGTTTTGCCCACCATGCCCTTAAAGGTGCCCCCTGGAGCAGCGTATCGCTTACCAATGCCCTTAAAACGGCTTCGGTAGGTATAGCAGCTTCAAGGCCGATAGTGGCGAATGTCTGAGCGGTAGCAGTGGCTTCAATTTTTGCCAGGTTTGATAAATCAATTTTCCCTTGAATATCGCCATAATACCCATCAATTATTGTGGTCGCCTCTTTAAGCAATTTCTTGACGCGGGCCTTTCCGAAATCGGTCAAATCGAGGGCAAGTTTCGCCTTTAATTCGCGCTGTAATTGATCAAGTATCGCCAGCACCTTCTTGCGCTCGCCTGCGATAAAACGGAGCAGGTTCACCTGATGCGATAGAGTTTCATCCATCAGTACAAGCTCGGCTTTATTCATATTGTCTCTTTATGCAAATACTCAAACGCTTCAAGCACGCATCGTACCTCTTCAAAAGAAAAACCACCATCCAATGTAAAACTGTCAACAGAATCGAAATGATAATAAATACTATCGTTAAATTTCTTTGTAATTTCTTCTATCGTTATTTCTTGCTCATCAGTTAAGGGTTTCATTCAATTATTCCTCCGTTTTTGGTTTCGGAATGGGTTTTGACGCTATTCGTTCTTGCTCATCTTCAAGCGTAACATCAACGGTTACCATTTCCCGCTTTTTCAAGAGATTGAAAAAGCCTTCATCGCTGAAGCCGGGTGCCCCCTGTTGCCAAGCCGCCAACCACCCGGCCAGCTCCTGAGGTGTAACCTCCGGCGGTAGAAATTCATTGTTAAGCGTGATCGACCAATCCCCTGGCTGCCTGGCCCATTCGCAGAACGTGTTTAAAGCCTTGGTCAACCCGATGGATATTGTCGCCGCCATTGCCGAAAGAATCGAAGTTTCACCCGCCCGATATATCCTGGCCGCTTGTGCCGTCTCGGTCGATTTGCGCTCGCTGGCAAGAAGCCGGGCTCCCAAAATCGCCATGCGTTCCTCATTTTTTATCATTTCGGCAGACACCGGGATAAGACCCTCGCCCTTAAACTCCAGAAAGCCAACGCTGGTCTGCGGATCCGGGAAAACCCAAGCCGCCGCCGATCCGATATAAAGTTTGTCCCCGGGATTCTCCGGCGTGTACCCGGCAATCCAGGGAGTCGGGAGGGTGAAATGCAGCCCGTGCATCAAGTCGGCACTCAGTCGGAAGTGGTGAAGATTCACCTCCATCAGATCAATAAGCGGTGGCTCATCCATCTCCAGGGTCGTGTCGTCGATCCCAATCGGGAAAAAAGGAATGTATGGCAGCGGCTTGCCGTTCATCAGCGGAAATATATCCGGCCCCACCTGCTCGTCTTCTTTTTTGTTGTTGATCCTGAACACCCGAACGCGGTAGACCGGCCCCTCGTTCTCGCCCGCGCCGTCCGATGATTTTCGGGTCACCAGGTCAAGGATCCGGTATCGTGTTTCAACCTCCGGATTCTCGAAGCCCTCCGCCGGATATGTGAAATCCTCCCGCAGCCGAACTTGCACCGGCACGGTCTGGTTGTTCACCCGTCCCGGTTCCCAATTGTAAATTGTTTCAGCAGCGTATAGCTGCATGGTCGGCCGGATGTTCATCCGCTGCGTGTCGGCCACCGTGAGACCCACGGTCGATTGTTCCGGGTGATCGACCAGCACCCCGAGACGCCCGGTCGTCAAATCTTCGATCGTGACTTGCTGCGCGAATATATGAAAACTGACACCCGATCCGGTCACGTCCTCAAGCATCGGTTCGATGGATGCCGGAACAATGATTTCCGGGTCCTTCCGAAATATCATGCCGGCGAGTGCCGAAATCGTGCGCCACGTGAAATTGACATAAGACGCGCGCATCCGATACGCGTTATAATCAGCGTCGGTCTGATCCTTGAGCCTCGGCAGAACAATCTCGCCGAGCGCCTTGACCGCCCGCTGGCCTTCGACTGTGGCGCGCGCGATTTGCCATTGCGGTGACATAAAATCGTGTTTTTTATGGGTCGTGTCTACAGTTGATGCCATGATTAATTCTCCTTGTCATAAATATATTCAAGCAGATAATAGTCAATAAAATACCTTGATATTATAAACCTGCAAGCTGTATTTTGTGCATAGTTTCTGATACAACCGGAAAACAATAATCCACATAATATCCAATCGCATCTGAAATATGCGTCAACATCGGCGTAGATTTCTTGTCAATTTCCCCTGAGCCACCCTTCAGGAGCTGCACGCCTTCAAAATCCTTGACTACCCTGGGAGCCTTTATGGGATCCACCATAAGCCGGACCTCCCCGCTTGCGCTTTTGAGCCTGCTATTTACAGCATTGATCCGGGAGCGCTCCCTGGGATTCGCCGCCTTCACCCGGAAGGCAAGGCGTTCCCCGAATACTGGTTTCAATTCAGCTTTAACTAAATCCCAATCCGAGCCTGAAACTTTCGCCGTCCCTGTAGCCCCCCCAGTCGCATCACCGTAACAGACAACCTTCCCTAGATGACTGCCCCAATCCTGAATGATCTTGCGGCATACGGCCGGCGTGTTGGAATTTCGGGGAATATGCACCTCTCCGATGATTCCAGTACCCTCTAAACCATTCGGCAAAGTCTGCTCTTGAGCGATAGCGCAAACGCCCGGCTCTACGTTAAAGTCAAAGCAAAGGGCAAGGGCCTGTTTTGGGTCATATTTCAGCGGCTTGCAATGGATTCTTTCATCGAAAACATAATATGCCCGGCCCTCGAAGGAGATAAACGAGCCTTCATATTCCTGCTGATAGGTCAGTTCATCAAGATCCCGCTTCGCCGCCTCAATCTCTGCCGGCGTTAAAATATCCGATGAAAACCAAGTATAAGATCCCCATTCGCTTTTAGGTCCTTCTGCGGCCATCAATGCTTTTGCCGCCCGGTCAATCTCATAGTAATGGTTTCGGCCTTCCGGTACGCCTATCAAATCGCACCATCCATTTCGATCTGATAAAGCCGGTCTTACATTTTGAATCCAGGCCGTCGGCTTCATATTGGCCAATTCATCGAGAATACCCCCATCCCAGGGCTGGCCCT
>Ga0180008_1001487_pt1 | contig 14636 bp, 9 predicted proteins | sample MM_PW_MetaG_FD_121121 | JGI IMG/M metagenome (GOLD analysis project Ga0180008, IMG submission 121121) | Groundwater microbial communities from the Aspo Hard Rock Laboratory (HRL) deep subsurface site, Sweden - MM_PW_MetaG | ecosystem: Environmental > Aquatic > Deep subsurface > Groundwater... | reverse complement strand
CGGGCCGCTGATTAAAATATAATCGCGGCCTTTTTTAACGTCAGGGGAGCCGTTTGAGTAAGTGTCCTCGCACTTACGAGGCGAATACCCTAAATTGAGGTGAAACATGGCAAAGAAAGTCACGGCACTTGTAAAATTACAAGTTAAAGCTGGTATGGCAAACCCGTCGCCACCAGTTGGTCCAGCATTGGGTCAACACGGTGTGAACATCATGGAATTCTGTAAAGGCTTCAACGCCCGTACAGAGTCACTGGAAAAAGGCATGCCTATTCCAGTAGTGATCACTGTATACAGCGACCGCTCATTTACATTTGAAACCCGCACCCCACCTGCTTCTTTCTTATTATTGAAAGCTGCTGGTTTAAAAGGTGGTTCAGGCCGTCCTAATACCCAGAAAGTGGGTAAAGTGACTGTTGCTCAGCTGGAAGAGATCGTTAAGATCAAACGTGCTGATTTAACAGCAGGTAGCGACGAAGCAGCACTGAGCACTATTGCTGGTACTGCCCGTTCAATGGGCTTAGTGGTGGAGGGTTAATCAATGGCTAAATTATCAAAGCGTGCTAAATTAATCCGTTCAAAAGTAGATTCTACTCGTGAATACGCGATCAATGACGCAGTTGCGTTATTAAAAGAATTAACAGCTGGCAAGTTCGTTGAATCAGTTGATGTTGCAATCAACCTGGGTATCGACGCTCGTAAGTCAGATCAAAACGTTCGTGGTGCTACTGTGTTACCACACGGTACTGGCCGCACTGTACGTGTTGCTGTGTTTACTCAGGGTGCTAACGCTGAAGCTGCTAAAGCTGCAGGCGCTGACATCGTGGGTATGGAAGACTTAGCTGAATTAGTTAAGAAAGGCGAGATGAACTTTGATGTTGTTATCGCTTCTCCAGACGCAATGCGTGTTGTTGGTATGTTAGGTCAGATCTTAGGCCCACGTGGTTTAATGCCTAACCCTAAAACTGGCACAGTGACTCCAAACGTTGCTGAAGCAGTGAAAAACGCTAAAGCTGGTCAGGTTCGTTACCGTAACGACAAGAATGGTATCATCCATTCTACAGTCGGTAAGGTTAACTTCGACACTGACAAACTGAAAGAGAACATCGAGTCTCTGTTAGTTGCTTTAAAGCGTGCTAAGCCATCTGTAGCAAAAGGCGTTTTCATCAAGAAAGTGACCATTTCTACTACTCACGGCGCAGGTATCGTTTTAGATCAGGCTTCTTTAGACGCCAAAATCTAATTCAGTCCTCTGAAATAGCAGCTTTACAGGAGCGCGTGGTTATTTTATAATCTCGCGCTCAAAAATTCGGGTAGAAGCCGGGCTTTGTTTACAAAGTTTTCGGCTTCCGTCCAAGACCGTAGGTGCCGCAAATTTTTTAAAAAGGCGTGGCTTAAAAGCACAACCTACGCAGACGGTGTTAGCCCCAGAAAGATTCCTATCAATCTGGCTCTCACCGTAAATCGCGCGTTAAACAGTAAGTTTTTACTGCTTAACGTTGTGTAGGCAACCAGACAATACCGTCTGGAAGAACCAGGAGTTAAGAGCCAATGGCTATTAAGCTTGATGACAAAAAAGCGATCGTTGCTGAAGTTCAGGAAGCTGCCATAGGTGCTTTATCTGCGGTAGTTGCAGACGCTCGCGGTGTTACTGTAGGCAAAATCACTGATCTGCGTAAGCAGGCCCGTGAAGCTGGCGTATGGATGAAAGTTGTCCGTAACACGCTGGTACGCCGTGCAGTAGCTGGCACCGAGTTCGAGTGTTTAAGCAACGCGTTCGTTGGCCCAACACTGATTGCATTCTCTAAAGAGCACCCAGGTGCTGCAGCGCGTATCTTCAAAGATTTCGCGAAAGAAAATGCTAAGTTTGAGCTGAAAGGCGCAGCCTTCAATGGCGCCACAGTTAGCATTGACGTTTTAGCATCGTTGCCAACATACAACGAAGCTATCGCACGTTTAATGAGCACTATGAAAGAAGCAGCAGCCGGCAAATTGGTACGTACCATCGCCGCAGTTCGCGACCAAAAACAAGCCTAAACAACGTAATTTTACGTTTTGTTTGGAATTAAAGTTTAATACGGGATACGTCCCCTTAATTTAGGAATCTGAGCAATGTCAGTTACTAAAGATCAAATCTTAGATGCTATCGCAGCAATGTCTGTAATGGAAGTTGTTGAATTAGTTAGCGCTATGGAAGAAAAGTTCGGCGTTTCTGCTGCTGCTGCTGTTGCAGTTGCTGCTGGTCCAGCTGCTGCTGTTGAAGAACAAACAGAATTCAACGTAATTCTGGCAGCTGTTGGCGCTAACAAAGTATCAGTAATCAAAGCTGTTCGCGGCGCTACTGGTTTAGGCCTGAAAGAAGCTAAAGATTTAGTTGAAGCTGCTCCAGCTGCAATTAAAGAAGGCGTTTCTAAAGCCGAAGCTGAAGCTCTGAAGAAAGAGTTAGAAGAAGCTGGTGCTACTGTTGAAGTTAAATAATCTAGATTTTTCTAGATTATACGCCTGATTTCAGGCTAGGCTGGTGGTGAAATAACCACCGGCCTTTTTGCGCTGTGGGACATTGATTTTCCCCACCCTAATGTTGCCATGTCGGCGACATTCAAGCCGCCCCTAGAGGGTAGGTAGGGTAAAAAATCAGCTAGCTGAGGAACCCCATGACTTACTCTTATTCTGAAAAGAAACGTATCCGTAAGGACTTCGGCAAACGTCCACAAGTGCTGGATGTGCCATATCTGTTGTCGATTCAAATTGAATCGTTCAGCAAATTTATCGAACCTGATCCAGAAGGTGGATACGGCTTAGAAGCTGCATTCCGTTCTGTATTCCCAATTAAAAGCTACTCAGGTAGTGCCGAGCTGCAATATGTCAGCTACCGCATTGGCGAGCCGGTTTTTGACGTCAAAGAGTGCCAAATTCGTGGTGTGACTTACTCAGCTCCGCTGCGTGTCAAACTGCGCATGGTGTTATTTGATAAAGAAGTGCCAGGTACAATCAAAGATATCCGTGAACAAGAAGTCTACATGGGCGAAATCCCATTGATGACTGAAAATGGTACCTTTGTTATCAATGGTACTGAACGTGTTATCGTTTCTCAGCTGCACCGTAGCCCGGGCGTATTCTTTGACCACGACCGTGGCAAGACTCACTCCTCAGGCAAGGTTTTATACAATGCTCGCGTGATCCCTTACCGTGGTTCATGGTTAGACTTTGAGTTCGATGCCAAAGATAACCTGTTCGTGCGTATCGATCGTCGCCGCAAATTGCCAGCCACTATTTTATTACGTGCGCTGAGCTTAAGTACTGAAGAAATTTTAAGTACTTTCTTCGAAAGCACCCGTTTTGAAATTAAAGACGGCAAACTGTTGATGGAAGTGGTCGCAAACCGCTTACGTGGTGAAACAGCTGCTTTTGATATCAAAGACAACGATGGCGAAGTGATCGTAGAAGCTGGTCGTCGTATTACTGCCCGTCATGTGCGTCAGTTAGAAAAAACTGGCATGACACTGATGGAAGTTCCACATGAATATGTAGTAGGCCGCGTTTTATCAAAAAATTACGCTGACCGTTCAACCGGAGAGATTATTGCCGAGGCGAACGCAGAGCTCACACTGGAGCTGTTAGCAAAACTAGCAAAAGCGGGCTACGAAAGTTTCGAAACTCTTTACATTAACGATTTGGACCAAGGTTCTTATATTTCTGAAACCATCCGGATCGATCCAAGCAGCAACCGCATGGAAGCATTGGTAGAAATCTATCGTATGATGCGTCCAGGCGAGCCACCAACGCGTGAAGCTGCTGAAACTTTATTTGAAAACCTGTTCTTCTCTGAAGATCGTTATGACCTGTCCACTGTAGGTCGTATGAAGTTCAACCGTCGTGTTGACTTCGAAGAAGGTAAAGGCGTAGGCGTTTTATCCAAAGACGATATCCTGGCTGTAATGAAAGTCTTAATCGACATTCGTAACGGTAAAGGCGAAGTGGACGATATCGACCACTTAGGTAACAGACGTATCCGTTCTGTCGGTGAAATGGCTGAAAACCAATTCCGTGTTGGTTTAGTTCGTGTGGAACGTGCAGTAAAAGAGCGCCTGTCTTTAGGTGATCTGGACGCTGTGATGCCACAGGATCTGATCAACGCTAAGCCTATTTCTGCTGCAGTGAAAGAGTTCTTTGGTTCAAGCCAGCTGTCTCAGTTTATGGACCAGAACAACCCACTGTCAGAAGTAACGCACAAACGTCGTATTTCTGCGTTAGGCCCGGGCGGTTTGACCCGTGAGCGCGCAGGCTTCGAAGTACGTGACGTTCACCCAACACACTACGGTCGTGTTTGTCCAATCGAGACGCCAGAAGGTCCAAACATCGGTTTGATCAACTCGCTGTCTATGTTTGCTCAAACCAACGAATACGGTTTCCTCGAAACACCTTACCGTCGTATTGAAGATGGTATTGTGACTGACGAAGTCGATTTCTTATCTGCGATTGAAGAAGGTAACTTTGTTATCGCTCAGGCTAACGCCGAGTTAAGCGCAGAAAACCGTCTGGTTGAAGATTTAGTACCGTGCCGTTACAAAAACGAATTCACCTTAATGCCGGCCGATAAGGTTCAGTATATGGACGTTGCACCACAGCAGATCGTATCTGTTGCTGCTGCTCTGATCCCGTTCCTGGAACACGATGACGCTAACCGTGCATTAATGGGTTCAAACATGCAACGTCAGGCCGTTCCTACATTACGTGCTGATAAGCCGTTAGTAGGTACTGGTGTAGAACGTGTTGTAGCCAAAGACTCTGGTGTAACTGTAGTGGCGAAACGTGGTGGTACTGTTGACTATGTCGACGCCAGCCGTATCGTAATTAAAGTACACGAAGAAGAAATGGTAGCCGGTGAAGCCGGTATCGACATCTACAACCTGACTAAATACACCCGTTCTAACCAGAACACCTGTATCAACCAGCGTCCATGTGTAAACCATGGTGAGCCGATTGAACGTGGTGATGTACTGGCCGATGGTCCGTCTACGGACTTAGGTGAACTGGCTTTAGGTCAAAACTTACGCGTGGCATTCATGCCGTGGAACGGTTACAACTTCGAAGATTCGATCTTGTTATCCGAGCGTTTAGTGCAGGAAGATCGTTTAACCACTATTCATATTCAGGAACTGAGCTGTATCGCTCGTGATACTAAGTTAGGGCCTGAAGAAATCACTGCTGATATTCCAAACGTAGGTGAGTCTGCTTTATCTAAGCTGGACGAAGCCGGTATCGTTTACATCGGTGCTGAAGTGAAAGGCGGCGACATTCTGGTGGGTAAGGTGACACCTAAAGGTGAAAGCCAGCTGACTCCGGAAGAAAAACTGTTACGCGCTATCTTCGGTGAAAAAGCTTCTGACGTAAAAGACAGCTCATTACGTGTGCCTAACTCTGTCACTGGTACAGTGATCGACGTTCAGGTCTTCACTCGTGATGGCGTTGAAAAAGACAAACGTGCTCGTGAAATCGAAGAAATGGAAGTCAAACAGGCGAAGAAAGACCTGAATGAAGAATTCCGTATCCTTGAAGAAGGTATCTTCTCACGTGCCCGCAACCTGGTTGAAAGCACAGGCGTTGACCGCACTAAGCTGAACGGCTTACGTGGTGATGCTCTGTTAGGTTACAGCCTGGCTGATGAAGATAAGCAAAACGATCTGGAACAATTAGCGGCTCAGTACGAAGAAATCCGTATTGAATACGATAAGAAATTCGAAGCCAAACGTCGCAAGATTGTTCAGGGTGACGATTTAGCTCCAGGCGTTCTGAAAATCGTTAAAGTGTACTTAGCTGTGAAACGTCGTATCCAGCCTGGTGACAAGATGGCCGGTCGTCACGGTAACAAGGGTGTGGTTTCTACCATTGTTCCAGTTGAAGACATGCCATATGACGAAAAAGGTCAGCCGGTTGATATCGTACTGAACCCGCTGGGTGTACCGTCTCGTATGAACATCGGTCAGATCCTTGAAACTCACTTAGGCTTAGCGGCCCGTGGTATAGGTGACAAGATTGACGGCATGATCAAAGACCAGAAAGAAGTTGCGGAAATCCGTGAATTCCTGAAAAAGGTCTATGCACTGGGTGAATCACGTCAAGACGTCGATATCGCCAGCTTCACAGATGACGAAGTGCGTCGTTTAGCAGAAAACCTGCGTAAAGGTTTACCTGTAGCTACTCCAGTGTTTGATGGCGCGAAAGAAAGCGAAATCAAAGAACTGTTGACTCTGGGTGACTTACCGACCAGCGGTCAGATCACATTGTATGATGGTCGTACCGGCAATACCTTCGAACGTAAGGTTACTGTTGGCTACATGTACATGCTGAAACTGAACCACTTGGTAGACGACAAGATGCACGCCCGTTCTACTGGTTCGTACAGTCTGGTTACTCAACAACCATTGGGCGGTAAAGCTCAGTTTGGTGGTCAGCGTTTCGGTGAGATGGAAGTGTGGGCTCTGGAAGCATACGGCGCAGCATACACGCTGCAAGAGATGTTAACAGTCAAGTCTGATGACGTGAATGGCCGTACCAAGATGTATAAAAACATCGTGGATGGCGACCACCGCATGGAACCAGGCATGCCAGAATCTTTCAACGTATTGATGAAAGAGATCCGTTCACTCGGTATCAACATCGAATTGGAAGAGGAATAACCCCGGTTAGGAAAACTAATCGAATTGTCCGGGGCGGTACGCCGCCCCTTGCTGGTTAACCTCTTACAGGAGAGCAAAGGTGAAAGACTTATTAAAGTTTCTGAAACAACAAACTAAAACTGAAGAGTTCGATGTGATTCGTATCGGCCTTTCTTCACCAGACATGATCCGTTCATGGTCTTTTGGTGAAGTGAAAAAGCCTGAGACGATCAACTACCGTACCTTCAAGCCAGAGCGCGATGGTTTGTTTTGTGCACGGATTTTTGGCCCGGTAAAAGACTATGAGTGTCTGTGTGGTAAATACAAACGCTTAAAGCACCGTGGTGTGATCTGTGAAAAATGTGGTGTTGAAGTCACTCTGACTAAAGTACGTCGTGAGCGTATGGGTCACATTGAACTGGCCAGCCCAACAGCCCACATTTGGTTCCTGAAATCACTGCCAAGCCGTATCGGTTTGCTGTTAGATATGACGTTACGTGATATCGAACGTGTACTGTATTTTGAATCTTATGTTGTGACTGAACCAGGCATGACTTCTTTAGAGCGTCGTCAGATGCTGACTGAAGAAGAATATCTGGACGTGCTGGAAGAGCACGGCGACGAGTTCGAAGCCAAAATGGGTGCAGAAGCAATTCTGGACATTTTACGTGGCATTGAACTGGCAACAGAGATCAAACAAATGCGTGAAGAGTTGCCAACCATCAACTCAGAGACAAAGCGCAAGAAAATCAGCAAACGTCTGAAACTGATGGAAGCATTCCACACTTCTGGTAACAAACCAGAGTGGATGATCATGACAGTACTGCCAGTACTGCCACCGGATCTGCGTCCTTTAGTTCCATTAGACGGTGGCCGTTTTGCCACTTCTGATCTGAACGATTTATACCGCCGTGTGATCAACCGTAACAACCGTCTGAAGCGTCTTCTGGACCTTTCAGCTCCTGATATCATCGTACGTAACGAAAAGCGTATGTTGCAGGAAGCTGTGGATGCGTTGTTAGACAACGGTCGTCGCGGTCGCGCTATCACGGGTTCGAACAAGCGTCCTCTGAAATCTTTGGCCGATATGATCAAAGGTAAACAAGGACGTTTCCGTCAGAACTTGTTAGGTAAGCGTGTTGACTACTCAGGCCGTTCTGTAATCACAGTAGGTCCTACTTTACGTCTGCATCAGTGCGGTTTACCAAAGAAAATGGCTTTAGAGTTATTCAAGCCTTTCATCTACGGTAAGTTAGAAGCCCGCGGTTTAGCCACTACTATTAAAGCGGCTAAAAAGATGGTTGAACGTGAAGAAGGCGCTGTATGGGACGTTCTGGACGAAGTAATCCGTGAACATCCGGTGCTGTTAAACCGTGCTCCTACACTTCACCGTTTAGGTATTCAGGCATTCGAACCTGTACTGATCGAAGGTAAGGCTATCCAGTTACACCCATTGGTGTGTGCTGCATACAACGCCGACTTCGACGGTGACCAGATGGCCGTTCACGTGCCTCTGACCATTGAAGCCCAGTTAGAAGCCCGTGCGCTGATGATGTCGACGAACAACGTTCTGTCGCCAGCCAACGGTGAGCCAATCATCGTTCCTTCACAGGACGTTGTATTGGGTCTGTATTACATGACGCGTGATGCGGTAAACGCCAAAGGCGAAGGCATGATCTTTAAACATGCCAAGGAAGCTGAAAAAGCATTCCGTGCCGGTGTTGCCAGCTTACACGCCCGTGTCAAAGTACGTATCACTGAAGTGACTATTGCCGAAGACGGCACACGTTCTTCTGTGACTGCAGTACGCGACACTACAGTAGGCCGTGCCATTCTGTACTCCATCATGCCGGAAGGCTTAGCCTTTGATTCAATCAACCAGGCTATGGGTAAGAAACAGATTTCACGTTTACTGAACGGCTCTTACCGTCGTATTGGTCTGAAAAATACCGTTATTTTAGCGGATCAGATCATGTACACAGGTTTCCATTACGCCATGTTGTCTGGTGTGTCTGTTGGTATTGACGATATGGTCATCCCGGCAGCCAAGGTTGATATCATTTCTGCTGCAGAAGCTGAAGTGGCTGAGATCCAGGACCAGTTCCAACAAGGTTTAGTAACGGCCGGTGAAAAGTACAACAAAGTAATCGACATTTGGTCAACTGCCAACGAAGCCTTATCTAAGGCGATGATGGACAACTTATCGAAAGAGTCAGTTGTGGATCGCGATGGCAACACAGTCACTCAACCGTCATTTAACTCTGTTTATATGATGGCCGACTCTGGCGCACGGGGCTCTCCAGCTCAGATCCGTCAGTTAGCCGGTATGCGTGGTCTGATGGCTAAACCAGATGGTTCAATCATCGAAACGCCAATTACAGCGAACTTCCGTGAAGGTCTGAGCGTACTTCAGTACTTCATCTCTACTCACGGTGCTCGTAAAGGTTTGGCGGATACAGCGTTAAAAACAGCAAACTCTGGTTACCTGACTCGTCGTCTGGTTGACGTTGCACAGGATTTAGTCGTGACTGAATCTGACTGTGGCTCAACAGAAGGCATCATGATGAAGCCACTGATTGAAGGTGGTGACGTTGTAGAAGGTCTGCGTGAGCGCGTATTAGGTCGTGTTGTGATCGGCGACGTGGTAGTTCCTGCAACTGGCGAAGTGCTGGTTGAAGACGGCACCATGTTAGACGAGAAGCTGTGTGATGCGATTGAAAAACACTCGATTGACGAAGTCTATGTTCGTTCTGTAATTACCTGTCAGACCAACTTTGGTGTTTGTGCCAAGTGTTACGGTCGTGATTTGGCCCGTGGCCACATCATCAACGCTGGTGAAGCTGTAGGCGTTATCGCTGCTCAGTCCATCGGTGAGCCAGGTACACAGTTAACGATGCGTACATTCCACATCGGTGGTGCTGCATCGCGGTCATCAGCTGAGAACAGCGTACAGGTGAAGAACTCAGGTATCCTGAAGTTACACAATGCGAAGTTCGTACGTAACAGTGACAACAAAATTGTTATCACTTCACGTTCAGCCGAAGTCACAGTGTTCGACGACATGGGTCGTGAGAAAGAGCGTTACAAGCTGCCATACGGTTCTATTTTAGCCACAGACGACAATGCAAAAATCGTGTCTGGCCAGATCGTTGCAAGCTGGGATCCGCATTCTCACCCAATTATCGTAGAACGTGGTGCCAAGGTATCGCACAGCGATATCGATGATACCAACACTGAAGTTCAGCAAGACGACTTGACTGGTTTAACCCGTACTGTGGTGAAAGACCTGTCCAAGGCCAATGCGAAAGAACCTAAGTTAATTTTAGAAATGGACGACGGTGCATTACAGGAAATCCGCTTACCGAGCTTCACCACTATCGAAGTGACTGATGGTTCGAACGTAAAAGCCGGTGCTGTATTAGCTCGTATTCCACAAGAAAGCTCGAAAACACGCGACATCACTGGTGGTCTGCCACGCGTTGCCGACTTGTTCGAAGCCCGTAAGCCAAAAGATCCAGCCATTCTGGCGGAAATCTCTGGTGTTATTAGCTTCGGTAAAGAAACCAAAGGCAAACGTCGTCTGATCATCACTCCAGAGCAAGGTGATTCTCATGAAGAGATGATCCCGAAATGGCGTCAGGTGAACGTGTTTGAAGGTGAACGTATCGAGAAAGGTGAAGTGATCTCCGAAGGTCCAGAGTCACCACACGATATCCTGCGCTTACGTGGTATCCACCATGTAGCCAGTTACATCGTGAACGAAGTACAGGATGTATACCGTCTGCAAGGCGTTAAAATTAACGACAAGCACATCGAAACTATTATTCGTCAAATGCTGCGTAAATGTTTAATCATTCACCCAGGTAGCAGCGAGTTCTTAGAAGGTGAAATGGCGGAAGTGTCACGCGTTAATATTGCAAACGCTGAACTGGAAGCAGCAGGTAAGATCCCTGCGAAGTACGAACGGTCGTTGTTAGGTATTACCAAAGCATCACTGTCAACGGACTCTTTCATTTCTGCGGCGTCGTTCCAGGAAACAACGCGCGTATTAACAGAAGCTGCAGTCGGCGGAAAATTCGACGAGCTGCGTGGCCTGAAAGAAAACGTAATTGTCGGCCGTTTGATCCCGGCAGGTACTGGTTTTGCGTATCACCAAAACCGTATCCGTCAGCGTCAACGTGTCGCCAATGGCGAAGTCGCTGAACCGGCGATGAGTGCAGAAAGTGCTGAACAAGCTCTGACTGATGCTCTGAATATGGACTTGTCTGGCAACGACGAATAAGCCGAAGCCGCAGATTGGGATGGTCGCCAGCAAATGACCATCCCTTTTTGTTCCTTGACAGGTCAAAGGTTGACCAGTAGAATTCCGCAGCCCCAAATTTGGGTGCGGAATTTTCACGTTTATAGGTAGTTATTTAACCAGGAGTATTTAATGGCAACAATCAACCAGCTAGTGCGTAAGCCGCGCAGCCAGGTGGTCTCTAAGAGCACCGTGCCGGCGCTCGAAGCTTGCCCACAGAAGCGTGGTGTTTGTACCCGCGTATACACCACCACACCTAAGAAGCCTAACTCTGCATTACGTAAAGTATGCCGTGTTCGTTTAACTAACGGATTCGAAGTGACTTCTTACATCGGCGGTGAAGGCCACAACTTACAGGAACACAGTGTTGTTCTGATCCGTGGCGGCCGGGTAAAAGACCTTCCAGGTGTGCGTTATCACACCGTACGCGGCACTTTAGACTGTGCTGGCGTTAAAGATCGTAAGCAAGGCCGTTCTAAATACGGCGCTAAACGGCCGAAGAACAAATAACTTAACTCCGTTAAGTAAGGCCAAACTAAGTAACTTTTTTCATTAAAAGTTTTGGAATCCCCTGAAGCAATCGGAGTTTCGAATGCCAAGAAGACGCGTCATAGGTCAACGTAAAATCCTTCCAGATCCTAAGTTCGGAAGTGAATTACTTGCCAAGTTCGTAAACGTCGTAATGATCGACGGTAAAAAATCTACAGCTGAATCAATTGTATACGGCGCATTAGACATCGCTGCGACAAAATCTAAAAAACCAGAGCTGGATCTGTTCGAAGTTGCATTAGACAACATTCGTCCTACTGTTGAAGTTAAATCACGCCGTGTGGGTGGTTCTACTTACCAGGTTCCATGTGAAGTTCGTCAGGTTCGTCGTAACGCTTTAGCTATGCGTTGGTTGGTTGAAGCTGCCCGTAAACGTGGCGAGAAATCAATGGCCCAGCGTTTAGCTGGTGAAATGCTGGATGCCGTTGAGAATAAAGGTTCTGCTGTTAAGAAACGTGAAGACGTTCACCGTATGGCTGAAGCGAACAAAGCGTTCGCGCATTTCCGCTGGTAAGACAGACCTTTTTAAGAGGATTCGATTGTGGCACGTACAACTCCTATTGAGCTTTACCGGAACATTGGTATTTGTGCTCACGTTGACGCGGGTAAAACCACGACAACTGAACGAGTTTTGTTCTATACCGGCTTGTCTCACAAGATCGGTGAAGTTCATGACGGCGCCGCCACGATGGATTGGATGGAACAGGAGCAGGAACGTGGTATCACTATCACGTCCGCTGCTACTACGACCTTTTGGCGTGGTATGCAGGGCCAGTTCCCTCAACATCGTGTAAACATCATCGATACACCGGGGCACGTTGACTTCACTATTGAAGTAGAACGTTCCCTGCGTGTTCTGGATGGTGCTGTTGTCGTACTGTGTGGTTCTTCAGGCGTTCAGCCTCAGACCGAAACAGTATGGCGTCAGGCAAATAAATACGAAGTTCCACGTTTGATCTTTGTTAACAAGATGGACCGCACTGGCGCTAACTTCCTGCGTGTTGTGAAGCAAGCCCGTGACCGTCTGAATCACACCATAGTGCCTATTCAGTTACCTATTGGTTCTGAAGAGAACTTCCGTGGCGTGGTTGACTTGTTAAAAATGAAAGCAATCAACTGGAACGAAGCTGACCAGGGTATGACCTTCACGTACGAAGAGATCCCCGCGGAAATGCTGGCTGAGTGTGAAGAGTGGCGTGCAAACATGGTAGAAGCAGCAGCTGAAGCCAATGAAGAGCTGATGGAACGTTATCTGGAAGGCGGTGAGCTGACTGAAGACGAAATCCGTTCGGCCTTACGTCAACGTACTCTTTCTAACGAAGTGGTTCTTGTGCTTTGTGGTTCTGCATTCAAAAACAAAGGCGTTCAGGCGATGCTTGATGCTGTGATTGAATACTTACCATCACCGACTGAAGTCAAAGCTATTAAGGGTATTAACGAAGATGAGTCAGAAGGCTTACGCCATGCTGACGACGATGCGCCATTTGCGGCACTTGCGTTCAAAATCGCAACTGACCCCTTTGTTGGCACATTGACTTTCTTCCGTTGCTACTCTGGCGTGATTAACTCTGGCGACAGCGTTTATAACCCGGTAAAACACAAGAAAGAGCGTATTGGCCGTATCGTTCAGATGCATGCCAATGACCGCCAGGAAATCAAAGAAGTTCGTGCTGGTGATATTGCTGCCGGTATAGGTTTTAAAGATGTGACTACAGGTGACACTTTATGTGACCCTGACCACATTATTACGCTGGAACGTATGGAATTCCCGGAGCCGGTAATTTCTGTTGCAGTGGAACCAAAAACCAAAGCTGACCAGGAACGTATGGGTGTCGCTCTGAGCAAACTTGCTGCAGAAGATCCATCTTTCCGTGTTCACACCGACGAAGAAACCAGCCAGACTATTATTTCTGGTATGGGTGAGCTGCACTTGGAAATCATCGTGGATCGTATGAAACGCGAATTCAAAGTGGAAGCAAACGTTGGTAAACCTCAGGTCGCTTATCGCGAAACTATTCGCGCCAGCACTGAAGTTGAAGGTAAATTTGTTCGTCAATCTGGTGGTCGCGGTCAATTTGGTCATTGCTGGCTGAAAATCGAACCTCAGGAAGAAGGCAAAGGCTATGAGTTCGTTAACGCTGTCGTTGGTGGTGTGATTCCAAAAGAATACATTCCTGCTATCGATAAAGGCATTATCGAACAGATGAAAAACGGTATCCTTGCTGGTTACCCGGTCATTGACGTGAAAGTTACCGTATTCGATGGTTCATACCACGATGTGGACTCAAACGAAATGGCGTTCAAAGTTGCCGCCTCTATGGGCTTCAGAAAAGGCGCACTGCAAGCTAAGCCAGTGATCCTTGAACCTGTCATGAAAGTTGAAGTGGTAACACCGGAAGACTTCATGGGTGACATCGTCGGTGACTTAAACCGTCGTCGCGGTATCATCAACGGTATGGAAGATGCTCCTGGTGGTATCAAGATCGTTGACGCTCAGGTTCCTTTGTCCGAAATGTTTGGTTATGCAACCAGCATGCGTTCATTGACCCAGGGCCGTGCTTCTTATTCAATGGAACCATTGAAGTATATGGAAGCACCAAACAACGTGACTGAAGCAATTATTGCAGCTCGTAGCAGTACTGGTAGTAACGATTAATCACTTAATTTGGTCCACTTTAAGTTGGATCTATTTAACAGAAGGTAATTAAAATGGCTAAGGCTAAATTCGAACGTAATAAACCGCACGTTAACGTAGGCACCATCGGTCACGTTGACCACGGTAAAACTACTTTAACTGCTGCTATCACTAACGTACTTGCTAAGCACTACGGTGGTCAGGCATTCGCTTTCGATCAAATCGACAAAGCGCCAGAAGAAAAAGCTCGTGGTATCACGATCAACACTTCTCACGTTGAATACGATACACCAACTCGCCACTACGCTCACGTAGACTGCCCAGGCCACGCTGACTATGTTAAAAACATGATCACTGGTGCTGCTCAGATGGACGGCGCAATCCTGGTTGTTGCTGCAACTGACGGCCCAATGCCACAGACACGTGAGCACATCCTGTTATCTCGTCAGGTAGGTGTACCTTTCATCGTTGTATTCATGAACAAATGTGACATGGT